>TARA_B100000963_G_C22640773_1_pt1 | contig 24643 bp, 27 predicted proteins | sample TARA_B100000963 | Tara Oceans TARA_B100000963 (sample SAMEA2622097) | marine metagenome | biome: marine biome (ENVO:00000447); feature: surface water layer (ENVO:00002042); material: "saline water (ENVO:00002010), including plankton (ENVO:xxxxxxxx)" | depth 5 m | reverse complement strand
AACAGGCGAAGCACCGCTTGATGACGAAGCATTAGCCGCACAATACAGGTCACAAGCCGATACTTTGTTTAAAGAAGCAAAGAGATTGCGTGAACAAGCAGAGGAACTTGTTCCAACTAAGAAAAAGGCAAAGATGACCGAAAGTGTCTCGTAAAAATAACAAGTTATCTAAAGACGTCATTGCTCATTGGCCGGAAGTATTCAAGGACATAGAAGTACGTACTGTACCCCTTGAATACCTCCATTCTATTACTGTCAGATTTCGTGACGGTAAAGCATGGGTAATAGAACTAGACAAAAAAACACCCCCAAATCCTGACTTAGAGTATGGTTTAGAGTCCTTATTTCGCGAATATGATAAGGCTATTGACACCATAGATTTTAGGTTAAATACTCATAAAGTGCGAAAAGACATAGAAGGACGTACGAAATCCTTTATGAAAAAACGTAAATAAATAAAATACAGTTAGTTTGTCAAAGGCATAAATACTGTATAAGTTAGATTATGGAATATTCAGGAGCCATTAAATGAGTTTAAGAATTAGAAGAGGAACCAATGCTGAAAGATCCGGAGTAACTTTCTTTGAAGGTGAATTAGTTTATACAACTGATACAAAGAAGTTATTTGTAGGTGACGGAGCAACAGTAGGTGGTATTGCTGTAGACAGTACAGCAGGTAGTATTAACAGCCTTACAGATGTCAACATCGTAGGTATACAAACAGGTCAAATCCTACAATGGGACGGATCACAATTTATTGCAGGTGATGATGTAGGCGACAAAGAAAGCGTCACTGGCGCAGATAGCACTATTTTAGTAGATGCAACTAACAGTTCAATTAACTTAAATGGCACAGTTAAAGGACATATTATTCCAGATCAAAACGAAGTGTATGACTTAGGCTCCACTACAAAACGCTTCAACGATTTATTCCTTTCAGGTACTACTATTGATTTAGGTGGTACAACTATTACATCATCAGGTGGTAAACTTTCATTCAGTCAACCTATTGTAGCAACAATGGAAACAAGCGGTGACATTGATGTAAAAGATAATAATATTATTAACTCAGGTGCAACTGGTGATGTTATTATACGTCCTAGTAACACAGGCGAATTTGCTGTAGATAATTCAGTAGGTGCAAGATTATTTGAAGTTGATCTAGCAGGTAATTCATTTGGTTCTGTAGGTTCAACAGTATTACAACTTCCTGTATATTTTAGTGCAGACTATACTGCTCATGCAAGTAAAGTCGAAACAGGTCAACTAGTATTTGATAACACAACAAAATCATTAAAACTTTACGATGGTAATGCTTGGGTAGCAGTACAAGGTTCAGGCGGCGGCGGAAGCGGCATTGTGGAAGGTCAAACATATGATATTAATATCGTTGGTGATGTTGTTGCAGGAGATAGTTCAATTGTATTAGATGCTTCAGCATCTAGATATTTCGGAAGTGTAAATGCAACAGATGGTGGTCCAATAATTACTAGTGGTGCTACAAATGTTTTATCTTCATTAGATTTTGGTACTGGTACAATACTTGCTTTAAAAGTTACTACATTAAAAAACAATACTAGTGATGAAAATATTATTAACATGGGTAGTGACAAATCAACGTCTAATATGTCTATTGGTACTGTCAATGCTGATGAAATTAATAGTGGAGCAATTTATGGTAACTTTGTAGGTTCACTATACAGTGATGCTAGTTCACAAATAATTGATGGAATAACTGGTGCAATAAACGCGGCTGGTGGTATAACTACAGATGATTTAAACCTTCCAAATACAACATTAAAAATTCCAGTTGCTACAACTGGTCCAAGTATACAATTACAAGCAACTGGCACAAATGATATGTCAGCACAAACAAGTGATAGAGGTAAGATTGTTTTCCAAAGAAATGACACAAACGGCGAAGTAACAGAAGCAGTTATTGCTGGTGGACGTTCTTCAGTGAACATGGTTATTAACGATGGTACAAATAACTTTCCTGAAACACATACATTTATTTTTAACAACAGTGCTAACTTTGGACTTGGTAAATATGTTCCGTCAACTAAACTACATGTTGCAGGAAGCATAACAGCAGATGGTGGATACATCGGTGGTGTACAAACTATCAGTGGTCCAGGTGCAATTAATTTAACAACACTACACACAGAAATTACAACAACTGGTGCTGATGCATATACACTTGCAGATGGTACAGCAGGTCAAATTAAAACAATCGCGATGGTTGTTGATGGCGGTGATGCAACACTTACTCCAACTACTTTTGCAAATGGAACAACTATTACATTTAATGACCAACACGACAGTATTACAATGATTTATGGTACTAATGGTTGGCAAGTACTTGCATTGCAAGGTGCTGTTGTAGCATAACCAACTATAAACTCACACTAATAGGATAAGGATAAGTATTAGTATGGAAGTTCTATACCTAATATTATTCGCTTATGTTGCATACATGCTGATTGTCTCAATTGGTATTACATACGGATATCATCGTTATTTTTCTCATAAAGAGTTTAAAGCCACTAATTGGCAAGAAGTAATAATGTTGTATTGTGGTTTGTTATGTGGTGGTAGATCTCCGCTTACATGGGTAGGTGTTCATCGTATGCATCATGCTCATAGCGATACAGAATTAGATCCACACAGCAAAAAATTTCAACCTTGGTATGTAATACTTTTTAGTTTATGGCATGTCGACAGTATTCCACGAAAATTTATAAAAGATATGCTGAAAAATCCAAGAGTTGTATTTTTTCACAAACATAGAAACAAACTGTATATTGCAAATGCAATTTTACTTACACTCATCTTTGGTCCTAAAGCACTTCTTGTTTTAGGCATAATCTATTTACTTGCTTACTTTGGTTTTGGTGCATTGAATTTATGGGGTCACGATGCAGAAGGTCCTATTAATAATATATGGATAAACTTGATTGCTCCTTGGGAGGGGAATCATAAAGACCATCATGAAGTAAGTACAAGATGATTTATTACAAATATTTAGATATAAATTATAAAAGTTTAGCAGAAGAAATAAAAAAATATCTTCTTGACAATCCTCATCTAATAGAACGTGGCGACGGTAACTGGCGGGTTGCTACATCTTGGCTTTTAGAAAATTTTCCGCATATAAAAGATCTGTTTGAATGGGAGATAGAATTTGCAGGTATTTTTGTATCACATACAAGTAAAGGTAGTGTGCATATTGATAACGATGAAAAACCTGTAAGAATTAATTTTCCTATAATGAATTGCCATAATACTGTAACAAAGTATTTTAAACGTACAGGCGATACTATAAAAGGAAAACAAACTAATGGCGTATCGTATCACGGAGTTGATACAGATAACTTAGAAGAAGTAGATCACTTTGTATTAGACAGACCGGTTGCTATGCGTGTTTTAGAACCTCACCAAGTATGTGTTGATCATGAGAACTATCCAAGAGTAAGTTGTACTATACAATTTAAACAAGATATAGAATATTTGTTAAAGGAAAAGATATGAATAATAATGTAACATTTACTACTAGCACTGATAGAGATGAAATTGTAAAATTGTTAAAAGATGTTGGTATTATTGTAATGCGAGATCACGGAATGAGTTTATCACAATACAATGACTTTTTATTAGATGTTGGTTATCATCAACATCCTAAAGTTTGGTGTGCCCATAAAGAATTTCCTATTTTTTGGCGTGTAAACAATCAACCAGTAGACGACAAAGGACATGAAGGATTGTTTGGTAAGCACGACATTGATTGGCATTCAAACATTTTATACACACAAGACAGTCATGAAGTTGTATGCATATATGGTCATAAAATCCCAACAGGTAGTGGTGATTGTAGTCCAACTACGTATTCAAATACAGTACCTTATTTTAAAACACTATCTAAAAATGTACAAGACCGTTATAAAAAATTATACACTAAATGGACTTATGATGAAAACAAGACAATGGAAAATAAAGACATTAATTTGCACAGAGCAGGATTAGACGGAGAAGCACTAGCAGGCGAAGCAGAAGATACTTCAGATGAAAATTTAAATCATCAAATAAATGAAAATGCAAAAACACAATCTATATTTAATGCTGTAAATTTTGATCCTTCAAACAAGCATTTATTCAAAAAAGGAAGACATCAATACGAAGGATATAACAGATTAGTACCAAATCATCCAGTAGGCGCTGAAGGTTTATTTTTTAACTATCTAAATATCGAAGACATTGTTGATGAAAACTATGAACCTGTACCAGACGCACGAGAAATTTTTGAAACACTTAAACAAGATTTACTCATTGACGATACATATCATTATGTACACGAATGGCAAGAAACTGACATTGTTATAGCAGACCAATTGACTGGTGTTCACCGTAGAGACCATGGTGTTCCAGATAGCGTAGAAAGGGAATTGTTAAGAGCAACGTTTTGGTATAAAACACAAGACAGAATTCACTATGACTATTCATTATAATAATATATTACATAACCAAAGCCTTGCAGTAAGAACAAATGTTTTACAGGAAGTTAAAAAAGTTATAGAAAAAGTTGAACCAGACTTTGATAGTGTAGAAAAATATAAAACAAATATTATTGAATGGTTAAAACCTATAGTAGATTTGAAAGATTTTTATGTTTATCCGATGAATGGAATAACTGAAGGTTTGAATTGGTGGTATTATCAAGATAATCGTAGTGTCTATATGGACGAAGGAGACTATCAATGGATAAACTCTCGAGGAAACATGTATGATAACTGTATTAAATATGTAAGTGTACCAAGTGCAATAAATGGAAATTTTACAAACATTCCTGAAAACACACCTACAGCAGTTGACTTAGCATACGTTGGTAGTACTAGAGTAAAAAAAATAAACTTGCCAAAAAATGTTGAATATGTATTTTACAGTTTTTCTAAACCATTTGGTATTAGAAATATTAGAACTGGTTGGATATTTACAAAACAAAAAGATTCTAAATTAGATGCATTAATACATAGTGCAAAGTATTATAACTATTTTGCAAATAGTGTTAGCGAAGCAATAATCAAAAATTTTGATGTTGACTTTATATACAATTCGTTGTATAATAAACAAAAGACTATTTGTGAAGAATTAGATATTGTTCCTAGTGATAGTGTTTGGCTTGCTACAAGCACTAGAGAAGAGTATCAAAAATTTAGACGTAGCGGAGATATAGCAAGACTCTGCCTAGCAGGAATATATAATGAACAAGAAACACTTACCTAGTATACATAACTACAATTTAGATATTGACTTAAAACAATTACAAGATGCTTGTGATAAACTGGCAGAAAAGTTTGTTGATGTAAAAACAGCAAACCCAATGTTGTGTGATAATCATATGGAGTTAGTTGCTCATGTTTATGATAACTTTGAACAAATTAATTTAACTACGCCTAGCGAAATATTACCTTATACTACAAGTATTAAAGAAAGACTAAGACGAAAAGAAGAACATTTATATAATGTGCCTACAGAAGATTACACAGGCAGTTATTTTGAAAAAATAATTACACAATTAAAAGCACCAGCAAGTAGAATTAGAATTACTAAACTTGCTCCAGGAAAAAATATTCCGTTTCATGTTGACTATGATGTGAGTTATGCTGTCAGATGTATTGTACCTATTTACGGAGACAAGCAAGTAATAAATTTATTTAAACGTGAAGGCAAACTAGAAGCATATAGTCTAGAGAACGGTAATGCTTATTTCCTTAATATTGGATATCCACATGCCGTTGTTAACATGAGTAGCAAACCTCGTATTGCTCTTATGTTTAGTCTTAATGGTACAGAGGATATTCAACACTTATGATTACATGGTACTTAGAACCAATACAATCTCATATAGATAAAATTAAAGAATTGTTTGCTAAAAACGCAGATCATAAATTAGCAAGTAATTATTTAGAAATGCCTCTCTTTGAACATACAAAATTTGCTAGAATGGGATACGATGATGATAAAATGATTTATTATAGTGCAGGTATGGAACGTCCTCAGTATAATGGATCTATTAGAATAATGAGTAGACACACAAGAGATAGAGAATACGATTTTGGATCTAAGAGCGATGATTTAGCAAGAGGTTTAGAAACATTAGAACAAAGTGTAGCATATGCCCAGTCATTAGGTTACAAAGACATATGGCTCAGTAGAGAATTCAATCCAAAACTGTTTGAATACTTTGCAAAGCAAAGCAAATACGATTGGACTGTAACACACGAATTAATGCATTATGGCGAATACCAATATATAATGAGACTACAATGACTGTAACAACTTGTAAAACTTCATTTTTTTCTATTGATGATATTGCTGTTATGGTTAAAACAAATAATCAAAGTGTTAAAAAACAACCTTGCGTTTGGCTAATACACGGCAGTGGCGGAATCAGTAGTAATGAAGATTTATGGATTGAACGTGCATTTGAATTAGGGTATACAGTTATCATTGTTGACAGTTATAGCAATAGAGGCATATACAAACAAAATTGGGAAAGTATGGAAGAATTTAGAATTGACCCAGAACAACGTGCTAAAGATCAAATAAAAGCATATGAATACATTTTAAATAAACAAAAAATCATACCTTTTGCAGATATAACTAATAGTAAAGTAGTAGGGTTTTCAGACGGTGGTACAGCAGGAATTTGGCTACAACAAAATGATTATCCTGACTATTGGAAAGAGAGTTATTGTTTATATCCAGGATTAAAACCTACAGTATTACCACAAGAAATATATCAAATACGTAATCATAAAGTTCACATATTTGTAGGAGAATTAGATAATTGGACACCTGCTTTTTATGATTTAGATTATCAAAAAGCAACTAATTGTAAACTAACTATATGGCCTGAAACACATCATAGTTTTAGCAAACCTGGCATAGGTACATGGCACGAAAATACACTTAATTACAAAAGAGAACGTGGAGTTTACTGTAAATACAGTGCAGAGGCAACACAGCAAACAATGGAAATAGTTTTTAATGGATAATAAAGTTTGTTTTACATTTGAATTTGATTATGATATGAAAGCACTAGCCGACATAGTTTATAATATTGACAACTGGGATAGTTACATTCCACCAAAGTGGGATGAAACAAAATACACTATTGATAACTTTACTGGTGTAACATATAGGTATTATGAAGATTTACAAAACAAAGAACCTATAAAAACAATACGCGAAAGTCTAAATTTTCCTTATCTTGATTATAAGACAACTCAACTACTAAAGTTTCCACCACATAATGGGCCTACTATTCATAGAGATACGGAACGACATACTGCTATACTTTTTCCGATATATACTAATGAAGTATACGAACCAATTAAATTTTACCATGATGATACGTCAGAATGGTTTGATGTAGATTATACAGGTAAAGTAATTGTATTTGATGCAAAGGTTTTACATGCTGTAGACAATAAAGAAGATAATAGATTTAGTTTACAGTTTGATTTTAAAGAAACATATCAAGAAGTATACGAAAAATATTGTAACGGAGAATTTTTTGCTTAACGTTTTTGGTGTACAACTGAATGCTCACTATACTGTGACTTTACCTGTAAGTATTGGCACATTATGGAGTTATCTATCTACAGTAGATGATGTATACGAACATCTTAATTTTACAGGGTGGGCAACATATCATAAGCCTGAAACAAGTGTTATGGAATTGTTTCCAGAAATTGACAAAAACGGTGTACCTGATGTTGTGCTTGTAAGCATGTATATGTGGAATAGAAACAGATCTATAAAACTAACAAAAGCAATAAAAGAAAAATATCCTGATGTAAAAATAATTGTAGGCGGAAATGAAGTACCGCAAGACCCCGAACGTTTTGAAAAATTTGTTGCAGATAATCCTCAGTTCGACTATTACGTAAACAGTGAAGGAGAAGTAGCGTTAGAAATGATGCTTAGAGAAATACTTGCTGAAAAAGGCATTTATAAATCCCATTTCTATAATGACTGTTTTCACAAAACTGCAAATGGAAAAATTATAAGCAAACAGTCTACAAGAAGGTATTTGAATCACAAAGAAGAATTAGATTACCCTAGTGCATGTGCTTTAGGACTATATGATGACTTAGTTGCAAAATTGCCTAAAGATATACAAATACAAGGTGTATTAGAAACTAATAGAGGATGTCCTTACACTTGTACATTCTGTGATTGGGGATTGGAAGAAAAATTAAGACGTTTTAGCATGAAGCGTATCAAAGACGAAATTGATTGGTATGTAGGCAACGTACACGAAATAATGTTTTCTGATGCTAACTTTGGTATTTTGCATAGAGATCTAGATATTGCAAAATATTTAATCAAGGCAAAATTACAACATCCTAATCCTAAATTACATACAACAGCGATTACGTATGCAAAAAATAACAAAGAAAGAGTTTTACGTATTGCAGAGATATTAGAGAAATTTGACTTTAGCAGAAGTGGTGCAACTTTTAGTTTACAAAGTTTACATACGCCTACACTGGAAGCAATTAGAAGAGATAACTTGAGCATTACAAAAGATTTTGAATGGATTGCACAAAATTTTATTAAAAAAGGATTACCTTACTATCATGAAATGATTATGGGAATGCCGTTAGAAACAAAAGAAAGTTTTCTAAACGGTATGAGTAAGTTGTTAAAATATAATCCACTAGAAATAAATGTTTACAAATTAGCATGGTTAGAAAATAGTGAAATAAGTTTAGAAAAACATGAAGATATTTACAAATTAGAATGGGACGAGTTCGAACAAGGACCTAGTCCGTTTGACGATGAAAAAGAATATGCATATATTATTGGAAGTACAAGTACAATTTCAAGAAAAGATATGAGATATATTAGAGACATACGTGATTTGATCCAAGTGTTATGGTTAGGAAGAACAATATTCTATGTAGGAAGATATTTGCAAAACGAGTATGATATTGAAGCATGTGATATGATTGAAAAAATTGTTGACTGGTTTCAAACAAAAGGCGATAAAGAATTTTTTGATACGTTGTTAGCAAGTAAAGAAGATGCAGTGCGTGATAAAAAAAGAGATGTACCTCTTTGGTTTCCTTATCAAAAAGACAAATTAAAATTTCATCGTTATTCTAATGCTTGGTTATTTTTACACGGCACAAAAGAAAGAAAAAATCATTTCTATGAACAAATTACACAGTTTTTCTTAGACACTTACAAGCAAGTAGACAAAGACTTATTATTAGATCTTATACACTTCAATAAAAATATACTTATTGATGGAGAACAAACTGAATTCAATACAAACTTTACAACAAAGTATAGTTGGATTGATTATTTCACGAAAGGTCAACTTATCAAATCTAAGACAACATATGATGCTAAGATAGAAGTTGCTGGAAATACAAAAGTATCTAAAGATGCAGTTGATCGAAATGTGTTCTTATATTATATTTCAGGCGGACATGAATTCATGTTTAACAAACAAAATGCATTTTATTATCCAGATGGAACATACACAAACGAACAAGGCATACATCATTACATAAGTAGAATAGGAATGTTTTATCCTAAAGATACTTACTTTGAAAGTGCTGAAGATATTATTGATAGTATATTAAACGAAGAAGATATTGATATTAAAGAGTATATTACTAGTGCAAGACTTAAAATATCAAAAAATATTAACGAAGAATTAAATCCTTTTAGAGTTTCTGCTTAAACTCAGTTACACCTAAACCTATTTTATTTTCATTGTCGAATCTTGGATCATTCCATTCTTTTTTAATTTCTTTTGGAAACGGTAAACTAGTATATTCTAAACTTTCAATATTTTTATAATATTCTTTGTTAGGTTTCCAAGGAGATCCTATACAAACAGTTAATTTAATATCATTACCTGTATTAGTCATACCATGCGGGTGTGAGCCGTTTATAACATATGCATCAGTTTGTGGTTCGTAATAATGCTTATTGCTATTTTCATCAAAGAAATACAGTGTGCTTTCTTTTTTGCCTTTGACCACCCATCTAAATTTATGTTGCATGCCGCCAACTTCTTCTGGCGCACTATCAACATGATCATTTAACATTTCGCCAGGCTTAGTTTTAATAACTGTGACATTTCCTACTCCACCAATATAAGGAAAAACGTAATCACGTAAAGCAATAACCGATGCTGATTCTTTTGGTAAATTAGGATTAAAACTGTATTGTTCAAACCAACCAACGTCCGGCCTAGCATTATATAAACTACACATCCATGCACCATGAAATTTAATCCAGTACCAATCATCTTCTGGTAAGGATAATATTTCTTGTGCAACTTGTTCTTTGTTAGGAATATCAAGATTAACAAGATCCATGTATGTAATTATTCTGTCCATGCATACTCCTTACCACAATTAACTCTGTATAATAACCTATTAGGATTATCTGTAGGCGGGCGTCTGTGTTGTGTAAATAAACTTTCTGTTATAAACAAATCACCAATATCCCATTTATGTTCATAAATTTTTGCTTCCTTAAATTTTGTTTGCAGTAATTCGAAATAGTAATTATTATCAGATGTTCCTCTAAGTTCTGTACAAAATAAATGTGGAAAAAATAAACCTTCATTTCCATAAGGATCTTTAATAACAATTTTTTTCCAATTAGTATGAGGTTTAATTAAGTCTTCTAAATCATTTTGAAATACATCATGATTGAAATAAAAATTTCCTTCTGCTTGTCTCAGTTCGTCTTTAGCAGTTTTGCTTAGGTTATTGAAAACCATATTATTACTTAGATACTGTTGTGTGCCGTTATCTAAATTTTCTATACCTTGAAACATAATAAACGGAGCAAGAGTTTTTGTAACGCAATTATCACTATGCCAACCTATTTCAGTAGATTTACCCATACGTCCTTTAGGTGAACCATCTTCATATTTTTGTCCTGTAATTTGTCCTACATACTTACACTCTGGATGGTCAACTGGACTTGCATCTGCAACATTGCCTAGTTTGTGTGCTATCTCATTTATAACAGACCAATGCGTATCCAATCTTTTCAAAACAACAAATCCGTTTTGCCATACTAATTGTTCTAAATCAATCCTAGGATTATCTACATTATAGTTTTCTATTTGTAGGCCAAAAGGTTTTAGTTGTGTTAATGTGCCAGTCATTGTTTATTCTCTACAGTTGTTACAAGATGTATTCGTTTTTCAAAACTACCGTTGAACGCAGTATGTGGCTGTGTTGTGTCTACCCAATACAAAGTTCCTTGTGGCATATGAACAGTTTTATTTTCCCATACCATCATACAACGGTCATTTGTAATAATTGGTATATGTAATCTATATGTGCTATCTTGGTGCCATGTTAAACAGGTTTTAGGCTCCATAAGTAATAACCTTGTCCTACCTATGTTAAATTTATTTTGCAAATCTTGAAGCAACTCATAAAGATAAGTTCCTTTTAGATCAGGAACAATATTAACAAAGTCCTTTTCTTTAACTTTATCTTTACGCGGTGGAGGATTTCCTTCTCCATCCCAATTTTCGTAATCCCAATCTAAACTACCTACAGCATCTAAGTATTTGTTTTTTGATTTTTCATTTGCATATGTCAAACCTAATTGGGTTTTAAATGTATCAGAAAATAAATCCTTATTTTCAAAAAGTAAAACCGTTTCAGTTTTAAGACGTTCTATATCTATGTTGTAATTTACAATTTGTTTATACATTTTTACTCCGATAATATTTTAGAAATACATATCCTATTACATAATCCATCACGACTAAATTCTTTCCAATTATTATTTTTACTTAAACCAAATAATAAAGTATTACTTGTATCAATTCCAAAGAAAGTACATACTTCTTTTGATTGTTGTAGATACTTATTATAAATGAAAGACAAGTTAAATTTATTCATTAATTTGATATGCAAATTCATACTAAAGTGATTTAAATAATACCAATCATTTAATTGTTTAACTGGTGTTTGTATTTCTTCTTTATCAAATTTGATACCTATTTTATTCATACCTGTAGCAAAAACTTTACTAAGACTTGTTGCTACACTTTTGATACAGGGTTCGTTAATATTTACATCACCAATATTGCTAATATTAAGATATGCACAATCTAATAATACATCTACTTTGTTATTGTTACAATGTTCTATAATGCTGTAATAATCTTCATGTATGTTGCCTGTTGCACTAAATGGCATACTTAATATTAAAGTTTGCCCTTTTTGTATGTCAGAAAAGTGGTCTAATACAGTGCAACCGTTACGTGCATGGAATGGATATTCACCTTTTAATACCACTAAATTTGCTATTGTATAGTATGCATACCAGTCCATAAAAGCACCTGTTACACCGTCTATAACGCCCGTACAAGCGAATTTATCCAGTCCTAGTACATTTGAGTGCTTATATTCATTTAATTGGTTTTTGTACAAATTTTTAAATAAATCTATGTCAGCAAACGTCATAATTGTAGTTGGCTCGTTCCAGCAATCAGCCGAAACTTCTCGAACATAATCATAAATTTCTTTATCAAATATAGGTCTTGCACCGGTCTGTAAATGTGTTTTATCCACTTTGATCAAACCCCCATTTGCGTTCTTCACACCACCAACACTTACCACAATGTCCCATGCCTGGATCTGGAGTGTCAAATTCTTTAATCCATTCGCAACTTCTAGTTAAAGGAAATAAGTTTTCTAAAAGATTATATTTTTTATATATTTTACATAGATATTTTTTATCAATATTAGTCCACGGAGTAAAAGCAATTCCGTCTTTTGTATTTCTTACTATATTAGGATCTCGTTCATGAGTTTCTGTTGTTGTTTGATTAAAAGTATCAGTTACAGACTTAGGTGGGTCTTTGGTTATACCTGTGTACACATGAGTAATAGTTTTATCGTTATAATAATTTTTTGGTGTATGAAATAATTTTTCGTCTGTTTGAGTAGTTGCGTATGATATATGATGTAAAAAATTATAGTTGTTTGTAAGTTCTGCACACTTACTTACTACGTTTACTGATGCTAATGCATTACATATATTCTTACTTTGATTTGCTAACGTAAAAATGTGAAGTTTATGCTTTGTATATTTTAATAAAAAATATAAGAGTAATGCACTATCTGCTCCACCACTTAGTGTAATACCCAAAGTCGAATCTGGTATTTCTAACTCTAAGTTATCAATAACATTTATAGTAGCCATACTATTTCCTTTTAGGTATCTTTGAATCTGCTGAACTTACACAACTTTTAGTAATACACATTTTAGGTGTCTTAAACAGTTCGAAACCTGTTTCTATGTTGCCTAGTGGTGCATCATGGCACGAATAACTCCTTTTTACGCTACCGTCTGGCTCGCGTATTATAAGTCCGCTAAAACCGGCGTTACACCGCCATCCTTCGAAATTATTGAAATTAAAGGCATTAAAACGTTCTGCTTGGTCCATATACCACTTTTTACCATTAGAATCTTTTAGTTCTACTTGCATATGCCAAGGAACACTGGCATCATTTTTTCCTTCTACTCCATGAGGTATTTGGAATGAGGCTTTCGGTCTTTCTGCCCAGACCCTTTTACTTTCTGTATATCCTCTTTGTGGCATTCCGTTCCAGAGTCTTTTAAGATCTTCCTCCTTGTATCCTTCAACCACTCTAGAGGCTGTTGGATCGGACTGAGGTTTAAGAGTGACATTGATACCACGTTCGTGGAAGAAGAGAGCGTTTTCCCAATCTCTTTCAAAGTGTTCAGGCACCATGACCTGATTAATTGTAACTTGTACATCATGTTCTTGACACAAGATCAATTTGTCTGCAAAGTCTTGCATCTTCTCCTTACTGTTTACGTGTTCTACATGCAGACTTGCGGTTATGCTCGCTCTATGAAAAGGTTTAGCATATTCAACATAAGTGTTAAACCATTTCATAGGTCGGCTACAATTACTAGTCATATGAATACTAGTATAATTTGTATTAGATACATCGTCGGCTAGATACTTTAATATATCCAAGTATCCAGGATGGAATGTAGGTTCTCCTCCTGACAAGGAGAAGTGAAAACTGTTGAAACCGTTGTCTCTGGCTTGACGTTTAATCTCATCCACTGTTCGCAAGCATAACTCGGTAGGACGGTGGTCTTTACGATCGCTTCTTGCGTAAGGCCAACAGTAGGAACATCTATAGTTACAGAACCTTCCGAGTAGCCAGGATACAGTAAATAAATCACGATAAAGCAAAGTGCGTTGACCCACAGAGACAATATCGTCAAATGGGATCTTTGTAAAATCATAATTACTCCATTTTAAGTCTTCTGTCATGATATTATTTAATATCTTCTGTCATGATATTATTATACGATAAATATGATTATATGTCAAGCACAATATACATATACTTATTAATACGGAGAATTTTGATATGAAGGATATGGTTAGACTGGCTAGAACTGTAGAACGCTGTCAAAGGAATTTTGATCATACGAAAAGAATACCTAATAAGCATGTAAAATACATTTTAAACTGTGCTACTAGTATGCCTACAAAACAGCAACAAAATTTTTATAACATTACAGTTATAGAAGAAGAGCCTCTTGCAAGAGAGTTTTATACCACTTGTGCTATTGATGTTGATAATCCAGCAGGTGAAGAATGGAGAAATAGCCAAACCTATGCTCCATTAGTTTTATTATATTCAACTTACCCGAAATATAACAGATATGAGCCATATAATGATATAGCAATGTCTATGGGGCTTAGTTCAGGAGCCGCCGCACTTGCCGCCGCCAATTTGGGATATAAAACAGGGTTTTGTAAATGTATTGACGAACATCGTACAAATGCATTTGTTTGGAATCATTTTAGGAAAAAAATATGGGACGCAACACTGGCCGTAGGAATAGGACATCCTTTAGAAGGATTCGACAGAACTGAAGGTGTATTAGATGGTGAAGTAAAATATCATGCAGGATCCGATGGAGACAAAGAAATTAAAATTTTTAGACGTTCGAATCAATCTCTTTAAACCTTGTCCAAATAGTTTTACCATTCCAATTTCCTGCTTCTTTTTGAAAGACAGGTTCTAAGTGTTTTGTTCTTTGTTCAAATATTTCTTTTGCATCTTGCTCATATAATGCTTTAGGAGCACATAGTCCGCAACCACAATGAAACTTAGGACATTTTATGACTGGCATTTTTCCTGACCTTAGTTTTTCACGCAACGGTTCTATAATTTTATCAAACTCGCTTGCTTTTCCTATAGGTCCTACTTCGCCTTCAAGATTTACTTGACAAGTTTGATGATGCCACACACCGTCAAGTTCGCTATTAATATATAAAAAATACCAATTAACCATACAATTCCAACCATTAAAATTTGTTGTAGGTACTCTAAACCCTCTTTCCCATTTATCACCGATCTTCATACTTAAACATTTGCCATTACAGCAAGGTCTGCCAATAGAAGTTTCTGCACGTTTTTTTATTGCCATCTGCATTACATCTTTTTTGGTTGTTTCTTTACGTTCCCATTGGTTTTTAAAATAATCTAATTGTTGTTGTGAATACAAGTGTGCAGATCCGTCAGCAACATCTTGTGGATCTGAACTGTCACCGATTGGTCTCGCTGTATTTCTAATTTTTCTATCTTTTAACCAATCGCACAAATCAGCACATTCATCAAAATAATCTTTATGAAACATAACATTTACACTAAAATTATAATCTGAATCGTACATAAGTTGTAGATTATTTTTTACTAATTCTTTTTCTAGGTCAGTTGCTTCTGCATGATACGAAACAGTGGTACTATGGCAAGTTTTCATAACCTGTTCTGCTTTACGTTTTGAATAACAACCGTTGGTAGTTAAATTAGTTCTAACAAAAGGATACTTTAATTTTGCGTATTCAAGAAAATCAAAAAAATCTGGATGAGCAGTCGGTTCACCTCCAGTAAACGCTAAGTCAATAGGTAGATCATAACTTCTATATTGTTGAAGTAATTGTCCATATTCTATTACACCATCTAAGGTTTGTTTCAAGGCATTTAAATCTACAAAAGGAGAAGTTTTATTACTTCTATGATCTAAACAATACGTACACGCATAAGTGCATCTTCTACCTAAATCCCATACTACGCTGAAATCTTCTTTCCGCGTATGGTTAATAGCGTTTATCACTTAAATCTCCTTTAGGAATATCAGTAGAACCGAAACCTATAATTGCTCTTTTGTATTCTGTACTTGTTTCTAAAAGTTCTTTGCTAGATAGATACCAACTGCTACTGTGCCATCTTGCAGTATCAAACACCATTGCTGTGCCTAATTTCCATTCATAAACACTTTCAACTTTTAAATCAAAATATAACCTGTGATACCATGTGCCTCTTGGATTATACCTTGCAACTTCTTCATCTAAATTTTCTGTATGTCTGTAATTAATAATTTCACCATTGTCAGTATACTTCATATTACCATCTTTGTATATTGCTTTTCTAGGTTTATGTTCTACTCTATCGTAATTTACTGTGTAGGGTTGTTTACAGTTCCATTCTAACGGTATTATAACTCCTACATCAACTCTACAGTCAGTTGTATCGTCCCAAGGTACAGTTGTAAAATCAGTATGTAATCCAGCAGGCTCTCCACTATGAAAATATTGAAACTTCCAATCAAATTTACCAAGTCCTAAAGAATCAGAAAAATAATTTCCAATGTGTTCGTTTACATCTTTAGGTGTATCAACAAAGTAATTTAAATTGAACTTACCTGTGTATTTAATTTTATCAGAAAGAAATGCTTTCTGGGCCATTTCTTTGTAATAATTTATATCTAAATTTATATCGTAACTACCATATTGCATTTAATTTTTCCTTATATAAAATCCTTATATATTTTATTTACATCATAAATGTGACCCCCTCTAATATTCTGTAAATCAAAAGTTTCATTTTTTAATTGTTCGTTGAGTTTATGATTGTAATGTGCCATATTAATCATATTGATTAAATTTAAAACCCATGTCACATCCTTATAATTCTTTAAATATTTTAACTTTTCTTTAAGTATATTTGTTGGAATTGCATCTACAGATTGCCAGTGTTTTCCTTCTACCGGCCAAATACTTACATTATTTTTATCTAAAAACCAAGGCGCCCAATCTTCTACATTAGGTATATTATATGCAGTTGCAACTATGCTGTATTCTATTTTGTCTTTGCCTAATATTTCTTCATACACTGTACAATTTTTTTCTATGGCAGGCCAACTTGCACCATTTCTAATATATTCCATTGTTGATCCTATTCCATCTAGACTTATTTGTACGCTAATATATTTCCATTTGGATAACCTATCCATCCATTTTTTATTTGTGTTTGTAGCATTTGTTGTAAATGATAACTCTAATGTGTTGTTTAATCCTAACTCACAACAATAATCTAAAAAATCATAAAGGTCTTGCTGTATACTAGGTTCTCCACCTACCACTGCTACTTTTTTTAATGTAGACATATTTAAATTTTTATAATCTTTTGCCGGAACTTTTATTTCTGGTTCTATACCTTGTTCCTTGCCAATCATACTACTACTTGAAGCACCGCACATACGACATTTTAAATTGCACAAATTACTAGGTCTATAATCTAAGTAAACAATATGATTAACATCTGGTTGTAAGATATCTTTATCTTTCCAACTGTCTGTTATAACTTTTACATCTTCATCTTCGTGCAAGTACATCCGTCTGCTTTTATTTCCTATTTTTTCGTTTTCTCGACATACTTCACAAGATTTTCTTAACTTTCCTATGGGGTTAATCATGTTCTTTTTTATTTTTCGTAAATGTTTACTATTAATATAATCTTTTATAGAACCTTTATGACCATCTCCATTCCATTCACAGCACGGAGTGTTACCTTCCAACACATTTCCATGTTGTAAGTTCACCCAAGGAGCCCAACAATATGGTCTATGCACGTTCATCTCTTTCAACTTTGTTTAATCCTTTGTCAGTACCACGTTCATCAAATACGCCTTCGATTAAAAAACGCAAAGGTGTACGCACGCCAAATTGATGCTTACCGTCCGCATCACTTATCCATCCTACATGAATACTATCTGATTCTTGTAAATTAAAATCTGCACACACTTTTGTATATAAATTTTCATAATTACTCCACCAAAAATCTGTACCAAAATGTTGCATTGCTTCTGCTCCTAACCACATGTCACTTACATTTGCATAAGCAAAATCGTTCATAATAGCAATAGGTCCATTTACACGTTCTCTAGTATAGCGTATGCCAATACGTTGACTGCCCATACCAAGTGCTTTTGATAAACTTACACTGACACTTTTAACAGCAGGATGTGTAACATCAAATTCAAAATTTCTACATTGTCCAAACCATGCTCCATCAATGTGTACTGGAATGTCATGTCTGTCGCAATGATTTAACAACTTGTCAAAATCCTTATGATAATTTGTAGTGATACAACTAGGATAACTTGCTATAAAAACATCACCTTTTTTAAGATCACTATAATGAGTAATTTGATTTACATTGAAGTCTGTTAAGCGTCTATGATACTTGTATTCACCCTTGTATACTGTTATATTACGTCCATACAGTTGATGTAGTTCATCTAATTGGTGTGTAGTTCCTAGAATTGCATCTCTGCGTACAAAAGTGTTTAATCCTTTGTACTGCACACGTTTATGTGCGTTAATCCATTCGTCGATAATTTGTAAAAATGTTTTTGTATACTCATGAGGATCTTTTGGATATCTTTGCATATCTAAATTTTCTCGAAATTTGGTAAACTTGCTTAGGTACATAGGCCTTTGCCGTCTGGTACCTAGCATTTCAAATGTTATATCTTCATACTTCATACTATGCGTCCAAACCCCCAATATCTTTCTAAACAAAAAAAGCATTCTCCACAATGCAAATGATTGCCTTTATCATCTAATAATTCATAAGGCGCATTTTCACAACTAAAAGTATAAGGATATAATTTTTCCATCATATCTAATTCTTCATACGCACTTGCAGTACCTTTTTTGTCAGTAGCACCAAAAACTCTATATGGATTTGTGTTAGGATGTGAAATATTATCCCTATTAGTATCTCTAATATCAAGATGCTTTTGTATTCTTGAGAAATCTAGTCCGTGCCTACTTGCATTTTCTTTAAAATAATTTTTCATTTCTAGTGGAGGTGGATTTTTTGTTAGTCCACTAAAAAATCCTATATCGCCATATTTTTCTTTTACTTCTGCAACTAATTGTTCTTGGCCATTAGTATAATTTCTGTCACTATGTGGCACTGTTAAAGTAAAATGTTCAATAGGTTCTATTCCTGTAAGATCTTTTACGATATCTATAACACGTTTTGCGCCTGCAATATATAAATTTTTAAAATCTGTATCTAATGTTACTACAATTATTTTAGTATCTAAATTATTATCTTTGATATGTTTGCATAAAGCATAGTATAGGATAGAACTATCTGCTCCTCCGCTTAATTTCATTCCTATATATTCGCCAATGTTTAAATTTTTAAACTTATCTAATATACTCATATCCATTTCTCCACTATTGCGTCCAATTTACAAGGACATGCTTTATAATTACACACTATAGGATCCTCTGGTAGTGTGTATGCACCCGTTTTAAGATTACCCAAACTTCCACCAACACGTTTTGTACAACGTAGCATATTGCCATCTGGTTCTACCATTAATCTTTTTATACCTGCTGTACAAGTATATCCGTTGAATATATGCTTTTGTTGATCTAATACTTTCATAAACTTTAACGGATCACCATCAAAATGTAAGTTTCGAGGTATGGTCCAATCTATACCAAATGGCTTCATTTTATGCCATGCATTATTTTGTATCCATTCTCTTTGTTCGTCAGTGTATTTAAAATAGTTTGTACCACCTATACTAGTCCTTGTAAATTTTGGAGTTATTTCTACTTTCAGATCAGTCAACCTATAATACAAAGCCTTAGCACGTTCAAAATTATCTGGTGTAATCATAAGTGGTATACTTACACTTGCTTTATGTTGCATAATTTTTGCAACTTCATAAAAATGATCATCGTCGGCAAATTCGTTATGCCAACTTAAAAAACAAAATGCCCTGTGTGTTCTAAACTTTTCCCAATATCTTAAAGTCCTACTTGCGTTTGTACTAAATTCTACAAAAACTGTGTCTGAACTTATAGTATCTACAAAGTCCTGGAACTTAGGCCATAGTGTAGGTTCTCCGCCTAAAACTTCTACATAAAGATACTTGTTCTTTTTTTGCATTTTTTCAATAAGATCGATGTAGGGCTCCCATTCAGTTGGCCAACGTTCACTGCCATCTCTATGATAATCGTCACAGTAACTACAATTATAATTGCATACATTATGTATAAACAACGTGATAATAGCACAGTCTAGATTTTCATTAGTTATGTGCATTAAAATAAATCCTTATATTGCGGTACAATATCTAAAATATTTTGATCACGTACTTCGTCAAGTTTTTTAGTTTGATCTACAAAATGTTCTAACCATTCCTCTGAATAGTCTTCGCTCATCATAAATTTTTCTACGCCATTTAAAACTTTTGCATAATTTTCTTTTACATGGTCACTAAAGTCTGTTGTTGCAATCCAATCCTTATGTTCTTGATAATAATCTTTTACTTGTTGTTTTAATTCAGGAGGCAAAACTTTTACATTAAAATATTTAGGACTATGACACATATGATGTGTAAGTATAGGTCTCATACCATCAATAGGATTAAATTTATCTAATCCACTTTCAGTAAGTTTCCATTTCATAAAATCTGCCATATGGAATACATTATAAGGTGTAACAGTAAACGCAAACCATGCTTTGAGATTAATTTTTTCATTTTGCTGTAGCGTCATCATATGTTTGTATACTGCATCAAACTTTGCAGGAGTGCGTTGATAGTTAAACACATCACCTATGCCATCTATACTAACACCAATTCTAATTTGTTTAAATTGTTCCCACAGATAAACTAATCTATCAGGAACCATTGTAAGATTACTATTATATTCTAATTGTATCTGTTTACTTTTACCAGACGCTACTAAACGTTCTAAACTTTCTTGATGTTCTTTAATAATTAAAGGTTCGCCGCCAACTATATAAAGTTTTTTTGCTTTAGGCCCGTACTTTTCAAAATTACTCCAGTATCTATTATTATTTTGAAACCAATCATATTGATCAGTATGCCACTTGCCTTTGGCATTTTTAGTAAGTTTAATTTTTTCATGTGTATCTTTGTATTCTGTTTTTCCTGTTATTGCAACAAAATCATCATACCATTTATGACTGTCTGTAGGTCCACACATTCTACATTTTAAATTACAAAAATTACCGTATCGTACATCCATAAATTCGATTGGCAAACTTTCAGCATCAATAGTTCCATCTTCTTCAGTATGTGGTAAAACTTTTTCTAAACTTATATCGCCAAACCATTTACCCCAATCGTCATTTTCATACTCACGTCTGCTACGAATACCGTTTACTTCTTCTTGTCGGCAACGTTCGCACTCAGGATGCCATTCGCCTTTCATCATTGACTTTCTTACTTCTTTTAGTATTTCTGCGTTACGTGCTTCGTTCCAATCATCTTTGCCTGCATTATACGGAGTACCATCTTCTTTAGACATGATACCACGCTTAGGACTGTAACTGTTTGTGTTACAACAAATACGCAAATCACCATTGTTACGCATGTTAATACTATTCCACGGTAATGGGCAAAAAGTACAATCACTCATTTGATGTCCTCAAAAATATCCTTCATTTCAGGAAAAGTTTCTGCGAAAGAAATACCACGTTGCTTGTCACATAAATCTAAAAATTCTTTCATTTCAGGCAAGCGTTGTGTCCAATCTTCGCTTTCCATAAACTGTAACATACCGTTAAGTCTACTTATTCCATAACTAGCATTACGCCATGTATCATAATCAACTTTTCCTTTGTGCCAACTAGGAACACCTTTTTCCCAGTTTGCTTCCCACCACGGGTACCATGCTTCATATTTTTCACGACATTTTTCTTTAAACCACTTTGGTAAAATTTTAACATTAAGATGTGGTGGATGATAAACAAAGTGATAATTAATAGCACCTGCTCCAAAAGGCCACATGTTAATTTTTTTAAAATTTTGTTCTAGTTTCCATTGTATAAAGTCAGGTAAGTAGTAAATGTTTAAAGCCTGTACTGCACAAGCAACTGTAACTTCTGTATTATTAGGTGTTTCGTTATCTAAAATATGAAACACTTCTTCTTGACGTTTCCAATTACTAGGATAACGTATATAATCGTTCATTTCCTTTATACTATCTATTGAATAATGAAAACGTACTAATTTAAATTCTTTCCACAAGTCAAATAAATCTTCACGCCATTCAACTCCATTTGAATTATAGCGTAGTTCTAAATCTTTTGCATATCCCATTTTAATTGCATGTTCAAGTATTTCGTAGTGTTCTTCAATAATAAGGCTTTCACCTCCTGCAAAATAAATTTGTTGCATACTTGGCATTTGTTCATAAAACTGATTCCAAAATACAGGATTTTGTTTATGCCAATTATAACTACTTCCATTAAAACTGCCTTTGTCTTTCCATTGCATAGTTTCTTTAAGACTTTCATCTTGTACTGCTGGAAAAATCTTTTTATAATCTTTAATCCATCCTGATGAATCATGAGGTGAACACATAACACAAGCAAGTTGGCACTTAGTTCCAAAACGTAAATCAATATATGCTAACTGTGGAGGTACACTTCCATCTTCTTTTGTATCTGCAACTATTTTATCAACATCAACACGCTGACTCCAATAGTGTGTTTCCCACATACGTTTTGAATTATGTCCTGCGGCTTCTTCTTTGTAACACTTGATACAACTTGGAGGCATTTCTCCGTTAAGCATTTGTTTACGCACATTCTTCATATATGTACTATTCCATGCTGTTTCAAAATCACTAACATTTAAGTTATTAGGTCTTCCATGCTCATCTTTGAGAATACCAACTTGTCCTCCGTGTTCTTTATCGTTTGTAGGACCAACTGAACTTGCATTTGCAGTACAGCATACTCGCATGCTACCGTCAGGACGGGTACTTAAATGTACCCAAGGTAATAAGCAGAATGTTTCTGATGGTGCTTTAAAGTCTTTCATTATAGGTGTACATCTCTAACTAATCTTTTGCATTTTCTTACGCAAACAAAATATGTTTGTAAGTGATCGTCTATAAGTTTCCAATAACCACTTATTATATCCATTAAATTTGTGTGGTGTAGATTATGTAAATTTTTATCAACTTTGTGTGTTTCCCAAAGTTGTTCAATTTCGTTTGGATTACCCATCCAACAACAAGGCGTTACATATCCTCTTGCATCAACATATATATTGCCAAACTTCTTGTGAAATTCGGTATCGCCACTACTTGTTTTTGCAGGACATTGTACACAATTTCTTTCAGTATTTGCTTTGTGTATTTCTTTCTTATCCTTATCACCAAATTTAAGATCTGACATTTTTACATCGTCAATCTTATTTGCATCGCTAGTATCATACCAGTCTGGTACTTCAAATTTTGTATCTCTTTCGTTGTCAATTTCATCTACTACTTCTCTATCACTATGAATCAACATTAGTCTTGAAAATCCTTCTCGATCTAACCTTTCCTTTACATCATCTAATTGGTGTTTATTGTGCGAGAATACAATAAATTGCCAAACAGCATCTCCTCCTGCGGCAATGTATGCTCTAAAATTACGCTGTAGTGTTTCCCACTTTACATTGCGTCTATAAAGATGATTAGTATCTTCTAAACCATCTATCCCAAAAATTACAGTTAACTTACCCTTTTTTTTACTAATACGACCTAACTTGTGCCAAAAAGCAACATCTCTTGTACCACCATTGGTGCTAATTGATATTTTTTTTGTTTGTATACTTAATGTATGTGCCCATTGTACTAGATCTATTAATTCTGGATTAATAGTTGGTTCATCAACACTTCCACAAAAATGAATATCTTGCAATTGATCCCAATTGTACTTACTAAACCATTTCTTGTAATTTTCTAACGTATGTGCGGCATTATTAAGATCGCTTGAATGCATATCGGCTCTGTCGCATTGCGGACATGCCGCATTGCAATAATTTGTACATTCTAGTTGCAATCTACCAACTTGTGTTGTATTAAACCATGCCATGATATACGTACTTATCTGAACTGTTCACCATAAGGATCGAACTCGGTTCCACACTTTTGAGAACAAACTCCAAGTTTACCATCTGCAACACTAGACTTATTCCAACTATTTGTTATGCTTCCGATTAGTTGTCCATTAACTACATCTTCTATATCATTTTCTATAATACTAATTCCTTGTTTTCCGCCAGCACTATCTATATGATCCCATATTTGTTCAACTTTAGGATCTGCATGCCACCACTTGTACATTCTTCCTGCTGTCCAACAACACGGCATTAACAATCCCTCTGCTGTAACAAATATACTACCTTGCTT
>TARA_B100000963_G_scaffold96486_2_pt1 | contig 24663 bp, 22 predicted proteins | sample TARA_B100000963 | Tara Oceans TARA_B100000963 (sample SAMEA2622097) | marine metagenome | biome: marine biome (ENVO:00000447); feature: surface water layer (ENVO:00002042); material: "saline water (ENVO:00002010), including plankton (ENVO:xxxxxxxx)" | depth 5 m | reverse complement strand
TGGCCATTTTTTCCTACTCTTTCTTGCACAAAGAATATGGGTCCCTTGGATGAGAGCTTTATAATAGTACTTATTATTACAAATAGAGGAATTAAGCTAATAAGACCGATAGAAGAAATTAATATGTCACAAATTCTTTTCAAAATAATCTTTTTTTAAATGCATTCACTGCATAATTAATGAAACACCATAAACTATAAGCAAAATTAAGCTTTTCAATATTTCTGTATACTCGCCATACATCTTTAGCAGCTTTTATTTTACTAGATGAATTTGAATTTAATAAAACTCTATATTTTGCTAAATTAATATCTAAACCAAAAGCATCATACCCTCTTCTCATAATAGATAGCCATAAAGCCATATCATGAGAAGATCGAATATTGGGCATTTCAATATCTCCAATTTCTTCTCTATCCAATACTACGGTTAAACATCCAATGATTGTATTTTTCAAGTACTCAGTATAGTACATTTTTTTTGGTGCTTTTATAACTTTTGATAGGCCATGACCATTATCCATTTCGTATGAAGTAAATGAAAAAGCTATTTTGTTGGAAAGCATAAATTTAATTTGTAAAAATAATTTTTCTGTAGCCCATGAATCATCAGCATCTAAAAATGCAATGTATTTACCATTGGCTTTTTTAATAGCAAGATTTCTTGTTAGAGCTGCTCCAATATTTTGATTGTTTTGAAAACATTTTATTCTACTATCAATATTTGCAAACGATTGAATTTTTGAATAAGAATCATCTGTTGAGCAGTCGTCAAAAATCAACATTTCCCAGTTAGTATATGTTTGATTTATGACAGAATTTATACACGAATCTATATAATTTGAACAATTATATGATGGAGTAATAATTGAAACTAAATTATTCATTAAAAACCAATTTTTCTTCTTAAAGTGAAAACAAAAAAATAAAATATTTTTATTTTTAAGGGAGTGTTTAAGTTAATTATCTGATTTATTAGTTTTAAATTTTTCTTATTGTAATATTTTTTCCATTCTCCTATTGAACCTTTCCGAAACATTTTATAGTTCTCAACACCTAGTTCAGGGTAATAATTGTTTTTGCCTTCTTTGGCCGCATTTCTCATGTTTGACAAAGATGTATTTTCTTTAATTTTTAAAATTTCTTCTTTTGAAAGTTCTTTAATTCCTAAAATTTTACATAAATTAATTACGGTATTATCAAAATCATTTTTAATATTAGAATAAGAAAAAATTAAGTCTGATTTAAAATATTTTTTCGATCTCAAGTTAAATAAAGAAATTTCATATGCTTTAAATTTACCAATAAATCTGAAATACTTTTCAAAGCTAATATTTGGATATCGATATTGCTTGACATGAAAATAATGAGACACAATTGCATCTTTAATATCTCTTTGAATAAATATAAACTTAACATTATCTGAATAAGTTTTGTTTAAAACTTTTTCACTAAAATAATGAGATTTTGTTACGTAATGATTTGTATTAAAATCCTCAAATTTTAAAAAATCAAATAATTTTTTTTCTAAAATTCTTGTTGGGGAGTTAAGATTAGGATTATACTGGTAAGGAATTTTTTTTATTGGTTTATTCTTGACTCTAAAAATCTCTAATATAATAGCGTGTAACCAAGAGGATCCAGACTTAAAAGTACCATTACAAATCACTAACATATTATTTTTGTTTACAGTTTCTTGAAATTTCTTCTTGAAATAGTACTGAAAAAATATTTCTAAATAATAAATTATCAAAATAACTAAATATTTTTCTAAAAGGAAATAATAATTTGACAACTAATCCAAAAATCCAACTATACTTTATATGTAAATTACAATAAGCTTTTCTAAACTTAAATTTCGTTAAAAGAAATTGTTGAATATTTGTTTTATGGGATATATTTCTAGAACCATCTGTTACATATTTTAATTTTCTTTCGTTTAGGTAATACAAATTCATAGTATAAAAAAGAGCATAAAAAGGATATTCCTTAACCTGTTCTGGCAAAATTTTTATGGTTGAATAATCGCAGCAATCTTTATAGATTCTATTTTTTGAAAAACCAATTAATTTTTTTTCTCTATAAACACCCCAATAGTCAAAATTTGTTGTTAGTAAACTAATAAAGACTTTTTCAGATAATATTTTATTTTTTGTATTGTAAATTAATGATGCCTTTTTATAAATTATATATGCATTAGAGGACATTTCCTCTTTATTAATTTTTTTAATTTGGAATTTTTTCAAGCCTTTTGATATCTGATTTCTAGTATTTGTGCTATAATCTCTCAATGTCATAACTTTATCTAGTATAATATACCAAAAATCAGTTTTTTTTGATGTATCAAAATCTGTTACCCATCTTGCAAAAAGAGCATTATGTAAACGCAACTCGTGTACTATTTCTGTTAAATCCAAATCTTCATGAGGCGCTAAATTTGGCACCAATGCTCCATGATACTTTCTCCACTTACTTTGCATTAAAATTTAAATTAGCAGGATTATAAATTAAAATCATAGCCATAATAACAAAAAGAAATCTTGAATCTACTAAACTTCCACTAAAAAAAGAATTTAAAATTAAATAAAATTGTAAATAAAATAAAAGAGGAAAAAATGTATTTTGTTCGTAGTTGTATTTCACCATTCTATTATAGCTGAAAAATACGAGTTTTGTTAGTACAATTAAAAATAAAATTCCAGTTACTAAACCCAACTCAACAAAAATTTCAAGAATAAGATTATGTGGGTATTGATGTTTTAGTAAATGTTTAGCATCATATTTATTGGCATATATCTGCCAATTACCTAATCCTACTCCAAGAGGATATGCTTTAATCAAATCAAAAGATCTGGATATAAAGACAAGTCGAGCATTTTTTGATCTACTATCTTTAGTAATTAAGCGTTTTGTTTTACCAACATCAAGAACTGAGGTTTTAAATTGAGTAATTGTAAATATAAATCCAATTGAAATTAATAAGACAATTATTGGAAAAAAAACCTTTTTAAAATTTAATATGCAATATAATAAAGCAGTTACAATTAACGAAAGTATTGGCCCTCTACTACCTGCAGCTAACGATAATATTAAAAAGAATAACATCAAAAAAATAAATTTTAAACTTAGTTTTTTCTGCAAAAAAAATATAATGATTATACCCACATTCATCCATCTAGCAAAAACAATTGGTCCACCGCCTAAAACACTTAATCTATCGTTTGAGCTTAAAACAACTAATAAGCCTAGAAAAGATAACGCAGTAATAAAATATAAAATAACTTTAAAAAAAAATTTTATTTCTTTGCTATTAAACTTTTCAATTACTATAACAACTATAGGAAAAACTATAAGTATAAAACTAAGGTACTTTTGTAATCCAAAACTATTATAACCAAAATTTAATGCTAGCAAAGGAGTTAAAAATAATATTACAAAGAAAAATAAATAAAACAATGATTTTGTATTATATACTTTAATATTCTTTATTGAAAATAGTAATGGAATACTAAACAAAAAGAAAGATATGCTCATTAAAAAACTAATATTAATTTCAAAAAACTCTAATCTTTCGTCATATAATCTACCAATCGCCAACATCCCACAAGCAAGCAAGATAAAAATCTTAAAAAAATAACTATTTACTTTCATGTCTTATGTATTTAAAAAAGGCCAAAACAGAAATTAAAAAACTTAATAAAGACAGACTATAAATCATAATAATAGAATTTAACTTAGCTGTGTAATCGTTCAATACAAAAAAGCATAGGAGAAAAATTGTTGCAAAAAATAACGGTAAAATTAATTTATATGTATTTTTTTTTAAGTAATTCTCAGGTAAAGTAAAATAAGTCTGAAATAATGAAGATGAAATAAAAATTAAAATAAAACTCCAACTTAAATCTTTTAAATAATTTGATGTAGCTATTGTATCTTCATAAATAAAGCTTCCTCTTTCAAAGATAAACTCGATGAGTTCTTTGCTAAACAACAAAATAAAATAAATAAAAAATCCGCCTAAAATAGCTGTCAACAAAGTAGTTGCTAGTACAACATTAATATTTTTTTTTACAGAAATAAATTTTAATAATAAAGTATTAATATTAACAACTATAGAAGTAAAAAAAATATTTAAAATGATTACTGCATATGTATAAAAAACAATATTGTTTCCTCCATCTAATCCAGCAACAAGTCTTCCCAACAGCATGATAATATTTGTAATATTACCTAAAATTAATATTGAGAAATTAAAATCTTTAAATGTTAACGAAACACTATGCTTTCCTTTCTCATTAATTAAAGGCTTTACATATAGAAAAGCTAAGCTTAAAACACCAACTAATCTACTTATTACAACTCCCATAATACTTGTCGAATATGATATTATTTGAAAAAGTAAAATTAAAGGATAAAGTAAAATAGTTGAAATTGATATATTAAAAGTAGTAGCGATTGAAAACTTTTTAAAGTCTCCCCTAGCTTGTAAAATCGTCATAAAAATAGCATTGAAAAAATTTAAACTTGCAATAAAACCAAGTATAAGAGAAACTATAATATATAATATTATGTTTTCAGGACTCAAAAATAATATTAATAAAATCTGCAAAAATTGAATAAGTAAAAATAACTTAAATGAAAAAACCTTAGAGAAATCATATACATTATTTAAATTTAGAATTTTATACTTTTCATAAAGTTTAACAAACTTTGGCATAATATTAGCCTGTAAAGCATTTCCTAATGTAATTTGTGAAATAAAATCTGAAACAGTTTTTAAAAGTAAATAATTTGCATATATAATAGATGAACCAAAAAAAAATGCAAGAATCAGCTCTCTTATAAATCCAAACCCCTTTTTGATAAGAGTTGAGAAAAACATGTAGCAAAAATCTATAACAGTACTTAATGAAATATGATCTTTTTTAAACATTAATAATTGAGCGTATTAAACACCAATTTGTAAATATTTAAATCCCAATTGACTCATTAAACCTTTTTTAAATTGATTTCTTCCATCAATAAATAAGTTGCCTTGCATTTTAGATTTAATTAATGAAAAATCTGGACTTCTAAACTCTTTCCATTCCGTAACTAATATTAAAGCATCGACTTTTTCTAAAGCGGTATATTTGTCAGAAAAATAAGTTACGTTCATTCCTTTTAAGTAAAATTTAGCTTCTTCAATAGCCTTTGGATCATATGCATGAACAGTTCCACCAGCACTAGTTATTGATCTAATTAAATTTATTGAGGGAGCTTCTCTCATATCGTCAGTTTCTGGCTTGAAAGCCAATCCCCAAACTGCAATTTTGGTACTTTTTAGATTTGGAATATGTTTAGTTAATTTTGAAAATAAAATTTCTTTTTGGTTATTATTTACATTTTCAACAGATTTAATTAAAACTGGATCATATTTAAATGAATTTGAAATATTAATTAAAGCTCTAACATCTTTTGGAAAACAGCTTCCTCCATAACCACAACCTGCATAAATAAATTTATAACCTATACGTTTATCACTACCTATTCCCTTGCGTACTTGATTTACATTTGCACCAACTTTTTCACATATGTTTGCTATTTCATTAATGAAAGAAATTTTTGTAGCTAACATTGCATTAGCTGCATATTTAGTCATTTCTGCAGATTTAACATCCATTGCAATAAATCTATCACTACTTATTGTAAATGGGGAGTATAAAGTTCTTAATAAACTAATAGAATTCTGATTAGATGCCCCAACAACTACCCTATCAGGGTGCATGAAGTCATTAATAGCAGCACCTTCTTTTAGAAATTCCGGATTTGAGACTACATCAAAATTAAAACTTACATTTCTTTTGTCCAGTATGTCTTGTATATTTTTTCTCACCTTATCAGCTGTACCTACAGGAACAGTAGATTTATTTACAATAATTATATCATTAGACATTTTCTTTCCAATTTCTCGGGCAACCTGTAAAACAAATTGTAGATCCGCTGAACCATCCTCTCCCATTGGAGTCCCAACAGCAATAAATACAATTTCTGAATCTCTTAAAGCATCATTTAAATCTGTACTAAAATCTAAAGATTTACGTTCTTGATTTTCTTTTACGAGATTTGTTAAACCAGGCTCATAAATCGGAATGACACCTTTCTTTAAATTATTTATTTTTTGTTTATTATTATCTACACATTTTACATAGTTACCCATTTCTGCAAAACAAGCTGCAGCAACTAAACCAACATAACCGGAACCAATTATACCAATTTTCATTTTAAATTATTTCTTTAATAAATGTAATCAACAATGAAAAAAGATAACTAACAAAAGCACCAAGAATACTCCAAATAAATATATCATCTTCTTTTTTATCAACATTTGCAAAATCTTGAACATAGACAAGAGGTTTGAGTAAGTCCTGCTTCATTTTTATTTCTTCTCTATGATGACTTAAAGTTACTATTTGATTACTTAATTCTTTACCTTCTTTACCACTTACAATGTTTATAGAACTTACATCTAAACTATTTTGAGCCCCTTCTAATCTTATTTGGTCCAATATTCCTATTTCACGCTCAACATCATTAATAATATTATTATTTGACTTAATATAACGAGTATGGTAAGACTTTACAAAATCATTATTTTCAAAATAATAAATCAAACCTTTTTGTATTTCTGAAATTTTTGAATTATCAAAAACAGTTAGTGCAATTTCAAATTTATTTAACGCAAAGTATTTTTCGTCCATATCCTGTTGATATAACTGTTCTGCTTCAATAAACTTGATTGTAGAAGCAACATTGTTTTTTACGCCTAGAATTTTTGATAACTGTCCAAAATCTTTATTATCTATATTTATTTGCAAATGGTTAATTAAGTCTATAGCAGTTCGCTGACTTAAGTTTTCTATTTGTTCCTGTCTTTCATATTCTGAAATACCAGACATACATATAGCTTTTGTTTCGTAATATGGCTTTTTAAGTTTTTGATATAAGATTACAGTACAAACTCCAAAAAAAACAATTAAAAAAATAATTTTTTTATTTCTTATATTAAAATTAATAAAATTTGCAAATAAGTCTTTTAAATTTAATTCTTCAGTCATATGCTTTTATTATTATAATTTCCATTTTGATTCTTTATATATTCCTTTGATATCCAAAAATACAAGTTTTCCTTTTGATATTTGTTTAAAATCATTATTAGTATAATTTAAAAATTCGTTATGAGCAACTGCAACTAATATAGCATCATATTTTTTTTCAAGTAAAAACGGATTTGAAATAAAATTATTATTTTTTTTAACATAAGGGTCATAAATATCCACTTTTGCATTAAAGGATTCTAAACCCAATACTATGTCCTTTACTTTTGTATTTCTAATATCTGAACAATTTTCCTTAAAAGTATAGCCAAAAATTAAAATATTTGATTCTTTAATACTCTTATCAAATTTGTTTAATGTATCAATAGTTTTTTTAACTATAAATTTGGGAATTTTATTATTAATGTCTCTGGATGTGGACAACAAGTTTGGTTGATAACCACTTTTAATAGATTTATGCAACAAATAATACGGATCAACACCTATACAATGACCACCAACTAATCCAGGCTTAAAATCCAAAAAATTCCATTTAGTTTTTGCAGTTTCTAAAACTTGAGATGTTTCAATGTCCATTTTGTCAAACATCATAGCCAATTCATTCATTAAAGCGATATTTACATCTCTTTGTATATTTTCTATTACTTTAGAAGCCTCTGCAACTTTAATAGAAGGAGCTCTATACACACCAGCATCAATTATCTTATCATAAAGCAAAACTACTTCATCTAAAACTTTCTTATTACATGCAGAAACTACTTTAACAACATTTTTTAATGAATATTTTTCATTTCCAGGACTAATCCTTTCTGGACTATATGCACAGAAAAAGTCCTTATTATGTTTCATATTGGAAAACTCTTCAAGTTTTGGAATACATATCTCCTCTGTCACACCAGGATATACAGTTGACTCATATATAACTATATCATTTTTGTTAATAAGCGGACTTATCATTTTAGTTGCTTTTTCTAAAATAGATAAATCTGGCACATTATTTAAACTAACAGGAGTTGGAACAGTTACTATATAAATATTACATTCAGATAAATCACTAATTTTAGAAGAATAGTTGATATTATCATTTATAATATTTTTTTGATCACAATTAGTATCAATAGATTTTGTTAATGAGTCAACTCTCAAAGGATCGATATCGAATCCAATAACTTTAAAGTATTTAGAAAAGGCTAGCGCCAAAGGTAATCCAACATAACCAAGACCAACAATTCCTATTTTGTAATATTTTTGCATAAAAGAAAAAAAGCCCCAAAAAAGGGGCTTGTAAATAATTAAATATTAATTTTTAATATTCCCACAAATCGTGTTCTAAATTAAATATTTCTGCCTTAATTCTTTCTGCTTCAAGTAATGCATCTAAACCAATCATATAATCTGAAATTTTTCTATCATATGCATTTCCTCTTTTATAAATTACAGAAGAAAATTGTCTTTTTCTGAATATGTCTAGAAAAGTTCTATTTTCCGCTTCATTATTAAATAAATTAAAAACTTGAGCATTATTTAAAACATCAGTTATTTCAGGAAAATAAAACCAACATATTGGGGTTTTACCTCCTGTTAGTTTTTTGCTTACAGGATCTCTAGCATCAGCAACGGGACATATTCCAATTATTCTTACATCCATTACTGATCTCTGTTTATCAAAAAACCATTGTTCTTTAATTCTCCATTCTTTAATATCAGATGCTCTAAAAGGCGCTTCTCTGGAGCCAGCTTTTGTAACAAGATCACCATTTTCATCGTAAGTTTCTTCTCCAAAATTATTTAGTACAGGAATTGGATCACCAACCGTACCTTCAACAATATTTCTTAACTCCTCAGCGCTTAACTCTTTAACAAATTCATCGCTATTCAAAGCATCGTATGCCCTTATTTGCTGACCTCCTCCTTCATTGCCCCAACTACCTTCTCCAAGAGCAGCCTGATACAAACATGAAAATAAATTATCTCTATCAACTGTTGTTTGTTCTCCTTTATCTTGTGGATAATAAAACGGATGATTTATCTTTTGACGTAAATCTAACTTTCTCCAAACTTTATTAGACCACATAACATCAGCCTCTCTTAGGTGTGGTTGCTTGATAACATTTTTTTCAATATGATGATTTTTTTTGTACACATTATTCATTTCATATATAGTTGGTTCGTCTACAGTCTGTGAATAAGATAAATTCACAATAAGAAAACCAAATAATAATAAGCTTAAATTTTTCATAATATTTTTTTTATAAATTAACCAGTTATTGTGTATGATTTTGATTCAGGTAATGACTCTATTGGTGCCCCGTCTAATTTTCTTTTTACTTTAATATTTGTAATTGTAATCATACCATCATTTGCAGTATTTCTAATGGCAGACTTAGCAGTTTCATTAAATAGTGCTCCTTTATTTTCTCTTGTAAAAGTTCCTTCAGTGTTTGTAAAAGTTACATCATAACTAATTACTCTAAAAGAAACTTCTTTACTATCAAAATAAAAATCATCACCCATAAACGCCTCCATTGCCTGTGCATCTAATAGCTGACCTCTAGTAACACTATTCTTTTCATAAGGAATATTTTTGGCGGTTGGTCTAGGCTTTGGAACGTCTAAAATCTTAAATGATATTTTATCAATTAGTTTTGTTGTATTGCCATCTCTAACAGATATTTGAATGAAATCCTTACTTTGTTTATTACGAGTTTTAGCTTGAAATGATGGCTTTACAGTCCATGTTCCTTCGTTTCTGTTAATTGCAGAAACTGTTCCTTGAGAAGAACCACCAACTAATGAAACAATAATATCTGATGCGGGGTATCCAGGTACAGCAACCTTTATAGGATTGTTAACCATGGTAAACAGTACATTCATATTAGTTGGTGATGCAACACCTTGCTTAGAAGCTACGAGATATTCACCCATAAATGGATAAAATTTTGTTCCAGTTTCTGTTTTCATAGAAATCAAACCTCCCCATTTTTTAGGACCTTGAGAGCCTGTCCTAACTTCATAGATCCCTCTTCCATTTTCCACAGGTACAACTTGATAATCTATACCTTCCTTGCCTCTCATTTTGTATGACCCATCTGGTAGACTATCATATTTACCTACGTATACATCAGGATTTCTATCTTTATTAAATGCGGTAACAAATATTTCTGCTTTGAACATATCACCACTTAGTATAAAATTAGATTCAGGAATTTGAATACCCATAGCATCTGCAAATTTTAAAGATTTTGAATCTATATTTTTCTTCAAATAATCGATTAAGTCTGCTTCAATATTTCTAATATCAAGCTGAATTTTTGATAATAGTGTTAGTGCTCCTACAGATGGCATATCATAAAAGTTATAAATCTCCCAAGTTTGTTTTTTCTTTCCCGAACCTCTATCTGACACATCGCATATTACATTAATTTTGTCAATTAAAGTTTGATTGTCTCCAGCTAATGTAATTGCATAATCTCTATACTCAACAATTTTATTTTTTAAAATTGTTGCTCTATGTTTATTTTTTGCTTGTGTTTTTGGCATAAAAACATCTGATGAACCATATCTATTATCTTTTCTAGCCAAATAAGCAATTGGTAATAATTTTTGTTTATCTGTTAAATCACTAAACTTCTTATCTTTTATGGCTAATTCTTTTTTAGGTTTACCTTTGTCATCTAAAATTTCTTGAGAATTACCTAAATAAATAATTCCTTTATCAACTTCACTGACTAAATCATACTTCATTTCTTGAACATACATATATAATTCATCAACTATCGATTTAATAGAATATGCTTGGTTTCTAACATCAGTAAATTTTTCAGGATTATTTTGAACAGCACGATCAAAATCAGCATAAGTTTCATCATTTTTTAAATCAAAACTTTCTGTTGAATTTTCAATTCCTCTATTGACTTCAAAAAATGAGTTTAATACCTCTTTTGATACATTCAGTGCTAGTAATGCTGTTAACACTAAATACATCATATTAATCATTTTTTGTCTTGGCGATAATTTACCTGAAGCCATATTATTTTATGTATTAATTTTATTAGTTAATAAAAAAATTATTTATTGGGATTCATTGCATTCAACATATTAGCATATACTGAATTTAGTTTCTCTAAATTATTTGCTAATGAACTTACCTGTTCTTGAAATTTTTTAGAATCTTCAACTGAAGTTTGTAAATTTTGCAGAAAGATAGTTGTTGCTTCCATTTGCTGATTTGATGTTTGTAACTGCAACTCATATAATGAGTTTAAAGCATTCATATTTTTTATACCCTCTTGTATCTGTTCATTATACTCAGAAATACCTGCTGCTGCTGAAACAGTTTCGTTAAGTTGTTTAGCAGATTCTCCAAAAGCTCTTAACCCTTCATTTAAGCTTTCAACTAGCTCATTATCTATCTTTGCCTTTGCAAGAGCATCATCTAATTGCTGAGCAGGTCTTTTTGCAGCATCAGGGTCTTCCATATTGGCAAGTTCTGGATAAACAAGAGACCAATCAGGCTCTTCATGTTGTTTTTCAAAGGCTGAAAAAAAGAAAATAATTGATTCTAGGCCTAAACCTGCAATCAACATATAGGATGCACCTGGAAATCCTTCAATCTTAAATAATGCTCCTAAAATAACAACTGCAGCACCCCATCCATATAATTTTGGCATTAGTGCTTTGTACCATTTAGCCTCTGTAATATTCATAATATTTTTTTTTTATAATTAATTTATTAATTTTTATTGAAAATCTTTTTTATCTCTTCCTAAGAAATCTACTACACATCTAAAACCTATATATGATTTCGAAGTATCTTGATACTCAAAAGTTCTTGTACTATTTTGGACAAAATATGCAACATCTTTCCATGATCCCCCCCTAATAACCTTTCTTTTCATAACTTCGTTGATGTCCTCTTCAAGTGATCTATCTTCCCAATTTTCAGCATTGTAGTGATAATCCATATTTAAGTCATGAGTATATGAAAAAGCAGATTCATCAAATGCATTAGATGTCCATTCAGCTACATTACCAGACATATCGTAAAGTCCATACTTGTTAGGATTATAAGAAGCCACTTTTATTGTTTTAAGACCTCCGTCATCAACATAATTTCCTCTTAGTGGCTTGAAATTAGCTAGAAAACATCCTAAAATATTTCTTGTATATGGTCCACCCCAAGGATATGGACTAGACTCATAACCACCTCTTGCAGCGTATTCCCACTCAGTTTCAGTTGGAAGTCTGAAATCTGGTAAAGTTGGTTGTTTTGTTTGTCTTCTGAATTGATTCATCATTTTTGTTCTCCAATGCGAAAAAGCATTTGCTTGTTTCCAATTTACTCCAACAACAGGATAATCATCAAAGGCTGGATGCCAAAAGTAATTTTTGGTGTACGGGTCATTAAAAGAATAAGAATAGTCATGAGTCCACGTAAGTGTATCAGGAAAAATATTTACTTCTACTGTATGAATAAAATCCTTTCTTCCTGAACCTTCTCCGGAGCCGTTATTACTAATCCTTTGACTTTTAACTGAAGCTTTTTGAACATCAAAAACTCTATACGAATAAACGTACAAAGTAGTGTTAAATTGTGCAATTCCATCAATTAACTGATCATCTCCTAAATAAACATTATTTCTCATGAGAAAATCTCTCACATTACCTACACCTTCTGTTTCCCAGCCGGCATCTTTTAATTTTAAATTAACATTCCAGTCAATTTTATAAGGTGCAGCTGCATTTCCTGTTGTAATTGGCTCACCTTTCATATCACCACTTTCATATTTTTTTGCAAATCTTTCAGGTTCTGCCTTTGCTAAAAATGAACGTATTATTGAATCTCTTACCCAGTTAGTAAATTGACGGTATTCGTTGTTTGTTATTTCTGTTTCGTCCATGTAAAAAGCTCCCACTGAAACAGTTTTTGCTTGTGAAACGTTAGCAAATGGAACATCCTGATCTGAAGGGCCCATCGTAAAGCTTCCTTGCGGGATGTAAACCATTCCATATGGGTCTTCTGGTGTCCATACTGGCCTATCTTGAACACCTATTAATTCTCCGTTTCCTGAACCTGCACACGCTACTAATATAGCTACTACAGAACTCATTAAAATTATTTTTTTCATATTCATATTATTTTATCACTTTTAAGTGAGTTAAATTAATTACAAAAACCTTGGATTTTTATATCCAGATAAAGATTTGTTTGCTTTAATTTTAAAATTATACCCTAGCATGATTTCAAAAGAGTTGCTCATTGAATTTAAAACAGTAAGATCATAACCAAAACCAAAACGTAAATCTTTAGTAATATCCATTCCAGCAAGTAGTATTATCCCTTCATCAAGTCTGTAACTAACGCCTCCCCACATCTGATTATTGTTTTGATTGGTATATACTATATTAGAATTTATATCTAGCTGTGATGTTGCACCATCAGATTTTAAATATAATGAAGGATTTAATGACAATACATTATTGATATCATGAAAATATCCTGCAATCAGAAAATAATGCCTTTCCAAGTCATAATCCTGACCATTGGTCCATTCAATAGTTGGTTCAGTTAAATGAAGAGAAGAAAATCCAACGTATACATCTTGTGTATTAAAATATAGACCAGTACCAAAGTCCAAATTTGATCCTTTGGCATCACCAGAAGGTATTGCTTGGTCTCCTGACTGAGATGGATTAAGTAAACTGCCATCCAAGCCACTTTGAAAAACGCCAATAGACAGACCCATTCCAATCTGAGCATATGGTAGTTCAATCCTGTAGGCATATGATGCCTGTAAGCCCAAATTACTAAATTGTGCAATATCGTCTTTTACAATATTCAATCCAACACCTCCTTTGAGAAAAGGAATCTCTGCATCAATACTGAAATTTTGAGTTGAAGCACCAGCTGAATTGTTTTCTCCAAAGCCTATCCATTGTGACCTATGTAATACGGAGGTAGCAACTAAACCTCTACTACCAGCATAGCCTGGGTTGTTAGCAAGCTTATTGAACATATTTTGACTAAATTGAGGAACCTGCTGAGCAGACATATCAATAAGACAAAAAGCAGTAAAGGCAATTATAAGTATAAACTTATTCATATTAATAAATTTACAAAAAATTTTCGCTAAAATAAACAATTTTTAATACAATAGGAAAAAAAGCTTCGTTTCTTAACCTTAGAAGTTAGAAAAAAAAAGCTAAAATACTGGATTTCATAACTTTTCAATCATTTGAACTTATTTATTGTTTTTAACCATCTTTGAGGAATATCTCCATTATTTGCCTTTTCATAATCCGCATAAGAGCAAGCAACAAAATATTTTTTTTTGTCCTGATTTTCATCAATATTTATTGGTACACCCATCCACCACCTTCCTGTAGTATTACTTCTGTAAAAAATAATTTCATTTTTTCCATCTTCAAAAGCTACTGTAAACTTCGTGCAATTATTGATATCTGGATTCAACTCATTCTTTCTAAAATTAAATCCATCAAGAAAATACCATATCATTTCCGCAATTAGAAAAGCAGTTTGCCCATTCTTATCTAAATTTTGATTGTATTCAAATAAACCTAATGAAGTAATTTTATCACTTAAGCCAGCGTATCTCATAATCTTACAAGCCTCTTCTCCAGTTAGTCCATTAGGAGAAGAATAAATATTTGCAGAAGCAAACTGATACTGAATTGAAGATATATCAAAATTCAAAAAATCAGAATTTCTCATTATAGGTTCAATCTCATGCATATTTGCTTTTAAATCACCTAGTCTCACAGTATCGAAAAACATTTTATCAAACATTTCAACTGCTAGTTCAGAAACAAAATAACTTTGGTAAGCTAAATGATTTAAATGAAATAATGCACTAGGCTTGTGCGCAATTATTTTGCCTAAATGAGAAGAAGAGTTTAGATTATCATCTTCCGTACCAATATCAAATTTAGAATCAACATTAGTCATTGTTATAAATTTATTTTGAGAAGCATAAGCCTTGTAAACAGCATAGCTTATATCATGCCCCCCACCAATAATTATAGGTATAATATTTTTTTCAATCAGAAATTCGCAAATTTTTTGAATAGATTGAAAAGTATCCTTTCTTTGTTTTTGTATATTTAAAATACCTAAATCAATAATTTGTAAATTGATCTTAAAATGAAAAGAATATAAAAAACTGCGGATTTTACAATTTTCATTATTCATGCTATTTTGAGAACCTTCGTATTCTGGCACATTAAACAGCGCTATTTTAGACTCTTTAATTTGTGGAAAAAAATCTGCACTATGAACCTGTATGAATCTTCCGATGTGTGTTGTTTCCCAATTTTTGTTTTTAAGAATAAATGATGATGCGTGAGGTTTGAAAAAGGAACGTAGGTTCATCTTACTAAGATTTATCAATTTTACTTTTATGATTTTCCCACAAAATTAAACAATCTTCTTTGGTAAGATCTTTTGGAATTTTGTCTTTTGGTATCTTGACATTAATTTTTTTATTTTTTTCATTAGTAAATTGAATGAATGGACCATATCTTCCATTTAAAATTTGAATTGATGGGTTCCCTTCAAATGAGGATATAACCCTTTCTTTATCAGCCTGTATTTTAATTTTTATCAAATCGATTGATCTTTCCAGTGTTATAGTTAATGGTTCTTCTTCATCTGATTTTTTAATTGATGTAAATTTACCATCGTATCTTAAATAAGGTCCAAATCTTCCGATGGCAGCAATAATCTCTTTTCCTTTCCATAAGCCAACCTTTCTGGGGAGCTTAAATAAATCAAGAGCTTCATTTAGTGTTATTGTTTGTATTTTTTGAGTTTTTAATAAAGAAGCAAACTTTGGCTTGGGTGCACTTTCTTTATCTTCCTTTTCTCCAATTTGAGCCATTGGTCCAAATGGTCCAATTCTCACTATTACTTTTTTTCCACTTACAGGGTCAAATCCTAGATCTCTCTGACCAACAACTTTTTCTGATATTTGTACTACTTCACTAACTTTTGAATGAAATCTCTTGTAAAATGATGCTATCATTTGATTCCATACTTTTTTGCCTTCTGCAATCTCATCAAATTCATTCTCTACAGATGCAGTAAAACTATACTCCATAATATTTGGAAAGTTTTCTTTTAGAAAATCCGTAACTACTATACCAATATCTGTTGGGAAAAGTTTCTTTTTCTCTGCTCCAACTAAAGATTTTTTTTCAGTTTCTTTAATTTTTCCTTGCTTTAATGTAATTAGCTTTGAAACGCGCTCTACTCCATCCTTACTTTCATTTTCAACATAACCCCTTTTTTGAATTGTTGTAATTGTGGATGCATACGTAGAAGGACGTCCTATACCTAGTTCTTCCATTTTTTTAACCAGACTTGCTTCAGCATATCTTGAAGGTGGACGAGTAAACTGTTCAGATGCAACTGCCTCAACTAATTTTAAAACTTCACCATTTTTAATATTTGGTAACACACCATCTCTTATTTCATTATCATCATCTTTACCTTCTAAATATACTTTCATAAAACCTTCAAAAGTAATCACTTCTCCCTTAGCTATAAATTTTTCTTCTGTATTAGACAAACTTATTTTGATATTAGTTCGATCAAAAGTTGCATCGGACATTTGTGAAGATATTGTTCTTTTCCAAATCAAGTTATATAGCTTTTGGTGTGAACTCTCTGCATCAATTGTTTTTTTGTGCATGTAAGTGGGCCTAATTGCTTCATGTGCTTCTTGAGCTCCCTTAATTTTCTTACTATAAAATCTTTCTTGTGCATAATCGGCTCCATACAATGTTGTAATTTCTTTTAAAGCAGCTTCAGTAGCATCTTTTGATAAATTCACACTATCAGTTCTCATATATGTAATAAATCCGGCTTCGTAAAGCTTTTGAGCAACAATCATAGTCTGACTAACTGAATAACCTAACTTTCTGGACGCTTCTTGCTGTAATGTAGAAGTTGTAAAAGGTGGGACAGGTGATTTTTTCGCAGGCTTTTTTTCAATAGAATTTACAGTGAAACTAGCATCACTGCACTTTTTCATAAAAACGTATGCGTTTTCATAACTATCGAATCTTTGTGGTAATTCAGCTTTAATTATACTGCCTTCAATATTTCTAAATTGTGTAACTATTTTATATGATGACTTAGAGGTGAAATTTTGAATTTCATTTTCTCTTTCGACAATCAAACGGACCGCGACAGACTGAACACGACCTGCTGAGAGACCTCTCTGCACTTTTTTCCATAGTACGGGTGACAACTCAAATCCTACTAATCTATCTAAAACTCGCCTAGCCTGCTGAGCATTAACCAAATTTTTATCTAACAATCTGGGATTGTCAACAGCATGTAAAATAGCTTTTTTTGTTATTTCATGAAAAACAATTCTTTTTGTTTTATTAGCATCTAGTTTTAGAGCTTCAATCAGATGCCAAGCTATTGCTTCACCCTCTCTATCTTCATCAGTTGCCAACCAGATTGTCTTAGCTTGTTTTGCAACATTTTTTAATTGTTTTACTACTTTTTCTTTATCTTTTGAAACCTCATAAGTTGGTATAAAACCATTATTAATGTCAATAGCCATACCTCCTTTCTTAGGTAAATCTCTAATGTGACCTACACTAGACTCAACAATAAAATCCTTGCCCAAAAAACCTTGTATAATTTTCTTTTTTGCCGGAGATTCGACAATAACTAAATTGCTTGGCATAATAATGAGTTTAAAATATTTTGCAAATTTAAATAGGTTTTTTTTAATTTTAAAATATTTTGTGTGTGACAATTTGTTATATTATATATAATATAAATTAACATCAAACTGTCACATTGTCAGTTTTTTTATATTTTTGCAAAATTAAAATTAAATTTTTTGAACACAACAACTTTATTAGACAAGAAAGTTATTAGAGAAAAACAGCAATGTGATATGCTTCTATTGCCTAACAAAGGACAAATAAAACGCAAACTTTACATTGAAAGCTATGGTTGTCAGATGAATTTTTCTGATAGTGAAATTGTTGCTTCTATTTTATCCAAAGAAGGATATATAACAACTAAAGATATAACTAGTGCTGATCTTGTTTTTGTTAATACATGCTCAATTAGAGAAAAAGCAGAACAAACTGTAAGAAAAAGATTAGAGTTTTATAATTCTATCAAAAAATCATCAAATCCTAGAATGCTTGTAGGTGTATTAGGATGTATGGCTGAAAGACTAAAGGAAAAATTTTTAGAGGAAGAAAAGCTAGTAAATATTGTTGTGGGACCTGATGCATATAGAGACCTTCCGAACATTATAAAAGAAGTTGAAGACCAAAAAAAATCTATTAATGTTTTATTATCACTTGAAGAAACTTACGCTGATATAAATCCCATCAGACTTAACACTAATGGTGTTACTGCTTTTGTTTCAATAACTAGAGGATGTGATAATATGTGTACATTTTGTGTAGTTCCTTACACAAGAGGAAGAGAAAGAAGTAGGGATCCTGAAAGCATTGTAAAAGAGTGTACTGGGCTTTTTAATAACGGATATAGAGAAATCACACTACTTGGTCAAAATGTAGATTCATATTTATGGTATGGAGGAGGACCAAAAAAGAACTTTAAAAAAGCAAGTATTGAGGCAAGAAAGAAAAGTGTAAATTTTGCAGATCTACTAGAAAAAGTTGCACAAATTAGTTCAGAATTACGAGTTAGATTCTCAACGTCAAATCCACAAGACATGACTATTGATGTCATTAAAAAAATAGCAAAATATGAAAATATTTGCAATTATATTCACTTACCCGTGCAATCAGGAAGTACAAGAATTTTAAAATTAATGAGAAGAGGATATGACAGAAAAAGGTACATTCAGTTAATCGACAACATTAAAAAGTTGATTCCAGATTGCGCTATATCTATGGATATAATTACTGGATTTTGTTCAGAAACAGAAAAAGACCATAAAGACACCCTCTCTCTTATGGACTATGTTAAATATGATTTTGGTTATATGTTTAAATATTCTGAAAGACCAAACACACCTGCTGCAAGAATGGAAGACGATGTAGATGAAACTATCAAGCAAAAAAGACTTGTTGAAATAATTGAAAAACAAACTAAACATTCTTTGATAAACATGAACAATAAGATTGGTAAAACATTAAAAGTACTTATTGAAGGTATTTCAAAAAAGTCAAATAATGAATTTTATGGCAGAACAACTCATAATGCAACTGTCGTTTTCAAAAAAAACAACTATAACATAGGAGAATATGTTATGGTTAAAATTATAGATTGTACATCTGCAACACTTAAAGGAAAAATAGTTTAAAATATGAATTTACAACAAACAAAAGCAAGATTCGGAATTATTGGAAACTGTCCCAGACTAGAAACTGCTTTAAATGTTTCTTTACAAGTTGCTCCAACTGATATTTCTATTTTAGTTGTAGGTGAAAGCGGAACAGGTAAAGAAAATATTCCTAAAATTATACATCAAAATAGTAATAGAAAGCATAATCCATATATTTCAGTTAATTGTGGTGCTATTCCAGAAGGGACTATTGACTCTGAACTTTTTGGACATGAAAAAGGGTCATTTACCGGAGCTCACGAAAAGAGAAAAGGTTATTTTGAGTCAGCTAACGAGGGAACAATTTTTTTAGATGAAGTTGGGGAGCTTCCAGTCGAATCCCAAGCGAGATTGTTAAGAGTATTAGAAAACGGAGAAATAATAAAAGTTGGGTCCTCTAAACCTCAAAAAGTTAATGTTAGAATTATCGCAGCTACTAATGTAAATTTACCCGAGGCTGTAAAAAAAGGAAAATTTAGAGAGGATTTATATTATAGATTAAATACGATTAGTATTATTCTTCCTGCTTTAAGAAAAAGAGGTAACGATATAAATTTGCTATTTAAAAAATTTGCTGGAGATTTCTCAGAAAAATATAAAACACCCCCTATTAGATTATCTGATGAGGCATTAGATGTGTTACTTAAATATCCGTGGCCTGGAAATATTAGACAACTAAGAAATTTTGTAGCTCAATTATCTATCCTTGAGAAAGAAAGACTTATAACCGAAAATAAAGTGTTATGCTCTTTACCAAAGACCGACACTAACCAGATAATAAAATTTCAAGATGAATCAAAATCCGAACTGTCTGAAAGAGAAATTTTATATAAAGTTCTTTTTGACATGAAAAAAGATCTAAATGAACTTAAAAAGGTTACCTATGATTTAATTCAAAAAGAAGATAATAATGAAATTTTACAATCGATAAACTCAACAATATTTAAAGAAGAAAAAGAAAATCTTGTTCTAGAACAAGAACAAATAACTCAAACAATTGATGTAGAAGAATCTTTATCTTTATTTGAGCATGAAAAAAAACTAATAGAAAAATCATTATTAAAACACAAAGGAAAAAGAAAAAATGCAGCTTCTGAACTTGGTATTTCTGAAAGAACTCTTTACAGAAAGTTAAAAGAATTTGGATTATGAAAACACAAAAAATTTTAGCCATATTTTTTTATTTAACAATTATATCATGTAATATTTATTCATTTTCAGGGGCTTCAATTTCTGAGGAAATAAAATCTTTTTCATTAAACAATATTTACTCCCAAGTCTCAAATTCCCCTTCCTCGCTGAGCCAAATAACTAAAGATAATTTACAAGATCTTATTTTAAGTCAAACTAATCTTACTTTATTAGATGAAAGTATATCGGATTTAAATTTTTCAGCAAGTATAACTAAATATGAAATCAAGCCAATTGCGATAAATGCCAATGAAACTACAGCAAAAAACAGACTAACCATAAACTTGAAAGTTGATTACACAAATGCAAAAAATAAAAATCTAAATTATAAAACTACATTTAGTAGATACAGAGACTTTGAAAGCTCAATAAATTTTGCAGAAATAGAATTGGATTTAATTAATGAAATTACGAAAGAACTTGCAGAAGACACCTTTAATAAAGCATTTGTTAATTGGTAATGAATAATAATAAAATCATATCATACATTAATAATATTGACAATCTTAATAAAGAAGAAATTTGTCAGATGGATAATTTAATTTTAAAGTATCCGTATTTTCAAACCAGCTACTTGATTTTAGCTAAAGCGTTGCAAATTTCAGAAAGTATTAGATACAACAATTTTTTAAAAAAAGCTGCCGCTACATGTATAAACAGAAAAATTCTATTTAATATTATTAAATCAAAAAATTCACAAAAAACAATTTTAAAAGACTTAAATACAATTGAAAAGAAACAAAATGTTTCATCTACACTAAAATTTAATAATGATGAATTATATTCTTTTTCTGATTGGCTATCTATACATAATTTACAAAAAATAAAAAGGACAGAAAAATCTTCTGACAAACTAATAAACGAGTTTTTAGAGCAAAAAATCACAATTAAAAACAATAAAAAAACAAAATTTTTTAAAGCTCCTGAAGCTGCAAAAGAAAGCTTAATAGAAAATACAGAATTAGTTACGCCTACACTTGCAAAGGTATATTTTGAACAGCAACATTATGAAAAGGCAATAGATTCGTACAAAAAATTAATTTTGAAATATCCAAAAAAAAGTACTTTCTTTGCAGCCCAAATAGAATTAATAAAAAATAAAATAAAATAAAAATGTCAAACTTCTTAATTATTTTAATAATCATAACTTGTGTACTTCTATTATTAATTGTTTTAGCTCAAAATCCAAAAGGAGGTGGTTTATCTTCAGCCTTTGGAGGTGGAGGTGGAAATCAGATTATGGGGGCAAAAAAAACAACTGATTTTTTAGAAAAAACAACATGGACATTGGTTATTGCATTAATAATTTTATCATTAGCAACAAACTACATAGCTATATCAAAAAGTAATAAGTCAAATCCAATTAAAGGTATTGAAAATACGCTGCCTACAAATAACCAGTCACAATCGACGCAGTAAGAATGACAACATATACTAATAATTATGTTCTTGCATGACAAAATTACATTTTAATTTACTATGGCATAATATTTGTAGTTTGTTAAACTAAAAATACAAATTAAATAAAACAATAATAATTAAACAATTTAAAAAAATGTCAAAAATAAAAATCATACCACTTGCGGATAGAGTTATAATAAAGCAAGCGGTAGCAGAAACAAAAACTGCATCAGGAATAATTATTCCAGACACAGCTCAAGAAAAACCTCAAAAAGGTACAGTAGTATCAGTAGGAAGTGGGACAAAAGAACATTCTATGACTGTCAAAGCTGGTGACACCATATTATATGGGAAATACGCTGGAAATGAATTAAAACATGAGGGAGAAGATTACCTCATAATGAAAGAATCTGAAATTTTAGCAATCTTAAAATAAAAAAAAATGGCAAAAAATATAACATTCGATACAGAATCAAGAGATGCACTTAAAAAAGGTGTAGATGCTTTAGCTAATGCGGTTAAAGTTACATTAGGACCTCAAGGAAGAAATGTAGTAATAGGTAAAAGTTTCGGGGGACCACAAATTACAAAAGATGGTGTTACAGTAGCAAAAGAAATTGAATTAGAAGATACAATAGAAAATATGGGAGCACAAATGGTTAAAGAAGTTGCCTCAAATACAAATGATTCGGCTGGTGACGGTACTACAACTGCAACAGTACTTGCACAAGCAATAATCACTGCCGGATTAAAAAATGTTGCAGCTGGAGCTAACCCAATGGAAGTTAAAAGAGGAATTGATAAAGCTGTAGAAGTTTTAATTACAGACATAAAAACACAATCAAAAGAAATAGGAAATTCCTATGACAAAATAGAACAAGTTGGAACTATCTCTGCTAATAACGATCCTGTAATCGGTAGTCTTATTGCTGAGGCAATGAAAAAAGTTAAAACAGAAGGAGTGATTACGGTTGAAGAAGCAAAGGGGACTGAAACACATGTTGAGGTTGTTGAGGGGATGCAATTTGATAGAGGATACTTATCTCCATATTTTATTACAGACGCAGATAAAATGGAAACAAATATGGAAAACCCTTATATTCTGATTTATGACAAGAAAATATCTGCAATGAAAGATCTTCTACCAATTCTTGAAGAAACTGCAAAATCAGGTAGGCCTCTATTTATTATTGCTGAAGATGTTGATGGAGAAGCATTGTCAACTTTAGTGGTAAACAAAATACGTGGTGCACTTAAAGTATGTGCAGTTAAAGCACCTGGATTTGGTGATAGGAGAAAAGAAATACTAGAAGATATTGCTATATTAACTAATGGAACTGTAATTTCTGAAGAAAGAGGCTTTAAATTAGAAAATGCTACAGTAGATATGCTTGGTACGTGCGAAAAAATAGCATCTGATAAAGATAATACAACTATTGTTAATGGAGCAGGAAAAAGTGACACTATTAAATCAAGAGTTGAACAAATAAAGGCTCAAATTGAAAGTTCTTCATCTGACTATGATAAAGAAAAACTACAAGAAAGATTAGCAAAACTAGCTGGTGGTGTTGCTGTTCTTTACGTTGGTGCTGCTTCAGAAGTAGAAATGAAAGAAAAGAAAGATAGAGTTGATGACGCTCTTGCCGCAACTAGAGCCGCTGTAGAAGAAGGTATTGTTCCAGGGGGAGGAGTAGCAATAGTAAGAGCAACTGAAAAACTTGCTACACTTTCAGGAGATAATGATGATCAACAAACTGGAATTAATATTATAACAAGAGCCGCTGAGGAACCTTTAAGACAAATAGTAGAAAATGCTGGTCTTGAAGGTAGCGTCATTGTGGCAAAAGTTCGTGATGGCAAAAATGATTTTGGATTTAATGCAAAAACTGAAAATTATGAAAACCTTTACAAAGCTGGTGTAATAGACCCTGCAAAGGTAGTTAGAATTGCACTTGAAAATGCAGCATCTGTTGCAGGAATGCTACTTACAACAGAGTGTGTGATTGGAGAAATCAAAGAAGAAAATCCAGCTCCAGCTATGCCACCAATGGGTGGAGGTATGCCAGGAATGATGTAGAAATTTAATTTTGATTAAACCTAAACCCCTGTTAACAAACTTAACAGGGGTTTTTTTAGTCAATGTTATCATGCAAAAATGAATTATCTTGCCTTAATTCAGTTTTTTTTTCATTTTTAGAATCTAAAGTGAAAGATGAAATCTCACTTTTTGAAGAGTGACTTATATTAGATAATTCAATGTTATTTCTTTTATATGCAGGAACATCTTCCAACGAAGTTAGTCCAGATGGAGTTCTTAACTGCATAGAAATAGTTCTTAATCTTTCTTCCCTTTCTCTTGCTTGAACTTTCATTGCATCAGAATTTATCTCAAGATTTTCAATAGTTTCTATTTTATTTTCACTTTGTATTTCTTCATTCTCATCTAATTTTAAAACAATTTTTTCATCTTGATTTTGTTCTTGATCTTTTTTAATATTAGTATCATTATCTTTAGATTCGGCTTTAAATATCTCCTCGCGATTATTTTCTTCCTTTTTAATTTTATTTTCAGACATACAATTTTCTAAATCTAATGTATTATTTATATCTGAATCAATATTATCG
>TARA_B100000963_G_scaffold137118_2_pt1 | contig 24785 bp, 33 predicted proteins | sample TARA_B100000963 | Tara Oceans TARA_B100000963 (sample SAMEA2622097) | marine metagenome | biome: marine biome (ENVO:00000447); feature: surface water layer (ENVO:00002042); material: "saline water (ENVO:00002010), including plankton (ENVO:xxxxxxxx)" | depth 5 m | reverse complement strand
GATAGAACAAGAAGTAACCATGCAATTATGAATGGAACAAGAATTCCGATGGATGAAGATTTTGATGTCCCAAGTACATTCGGAACAAGGCAGATGAGTCGCCCAAGTGACCCACGAGGTGGTGCCGAAAACGTAATTAATTGTAGATGTGTTTTAATGTATGTAACACCAGAAGATGATGTTGTTGATGAGTAACTTGCGCGAAATAACTAAATGATGTAGATTACCCTTAATTATGGAGTATATATGCCATTACCAAAACCATATGGAAGCGAAACTCAAGGTGAGTTTATGAGTCGCTGCACTAGCGATGATAAGGTTCGCGCAGAATTTCCAGACAATGACCAGAGGGTTGCGGTCTGTCTTAGCCAAGCAAAAAAGGGTGAGAAAATGAGTGATGATCTGATAGATGAAGCACAAGAGACAGACGAAAATAAATATGAAGATGGAGAGCTGGACGTAAAGTTTGAAATCAAGACCGAAGAAATCGGAGAAGAAAAAGGATTATTTTCTGGTTATGGGTCAATTTTCAATAACAGAGATTTAGGCAATGATGTTGTTCTTGCAGGTGCATTTGCTCAGTCAATAGGTCGTAAAGGTGCAAAAGCTGTAAAGTTACTTTATCAGCACAAACAAGATGAGCCAATTGGTGTATTTGATGAAATTATTGAAGATGCAAAGGGTTTAAAAGTCAAAGGCCGTTTGGCGATGGGAACCCAAAGGGGAAAAGAAGTTTACGAACTCATGAAAATGGGTGCGATTGATGGATTATCTATCGGCTACAGAGTTGATGATAAAGGTTACGAATATGACAAGCGACGAAGGCGAAGAATGCTCAAGTCGGTTGATTTAATGGAGATTTCTGCCGTTACTTTTCCAATGAACCCGCGCGCACGGATTCAAGCTGTAAAGGGGGCAGAACGCACAGTAAGGGACTGGGAACAATTTCTTCGGGATGAAGGAAGCCTTTCTCGTACTGAGGCAAAGGCGGCTGCAAGCGCAGTGACCAAGGCACTTGAACAGCGGGATGCTGTTAAAGAAGAACAGCCTGAAGTTCTTGAAGCAATGTTACGCTTCACAAACATCCTTAAATCTTAATTCTACGGAAGGAAAAAAAATGACAGAAGAAGTCAAAAATGCCGTAGACGCAATGTCGAGTGCCTTTGAAGAATTTAAAAAGGTAAATGACGAGCGTTTAGCGGAAATCGAAGCAAAAGGGGAAGCAGACCCGATTGTGGAAGAAAAGCTAGCAAAGCTTGAAGGTGAAATGGATAAATTTGAAACAATTAATCAGTCTATCACCCAACAGCAAAAAAATGCAGAAGGCATGGAAGAAAAACTTGCTGAGATTGAAACAATGCTTAAGCGACCTGCAAATGGCATGGACGTAAAAGAAGTTGATACAAATCTCAAGGCTTGGGATACCTTCATGCGAAAAGGTGAAGATGGGCTAGATGAAATTGAAAAGAAAGCTTTGACAGTTGGTACGGCTGCTACCGCAGGTAATTTAGCACCTGCAGAATATGTGGAAGAACTTATCAAAGTTATTACGGAAATTTCACCAGTTCGTTCTGTTGCTCGTATTCGTCAAACTTCAAATAAAGAAATTGAAGTACCTAGCAAAACCGCAACATTTGCGGCGGCTTGGACAGCGGAAACTGGCTCACGTTCAGAAACAACAGGCTATACAACTTCATTGAACACAATTCCAACACATGAGCATTATGCTCTTGTTGATATTAGTTCACAGTTGCTTGAAGATAGTGTGTTTGATTTAGAAGCAGAAATGAATACTGAATTTGCAGAGCAATTTGCAAAAGCAGAAGGTGCAGCTTTTATTTCTGGTGATGGTTCAAATAAACCAACAGGAATCGTAAACGGTTCAACAGTTTCATCTACAACTGCGGCTAATGCTGCATCAATTGTTGCAGATGATCTTTTCGACCTAGTTCACGGTTTAAAATCTGAGTATGCACGTTCAGCTACATTTATGATGAACCGCGCAACACTTGGAGCAATCAGGAAACTGAAAGATACTGCAGGTCAATATCTTTTCCAAACTGGTTTCTCTGGGCAATCAGGTATGCCAAATACAATTCTTGGACACCCATATGTTGAGGCACCAGATGTTGCTGACATTGCTACAACCGCAAAATCAGTCATCTTTGGTGATTATCGTAGAGGGTACATGATTGTAGACCGTGTAGCTCTTGCAGTTCTACGCGACCCATTCAGTCAAGCTTCATCAGGTAATGTTCGTTATATTGCCAGAAGGAGAGTTGGTGGAGAGGTAGTTCTTGCAGAAGCAATGAGAGTGCTTGAGCATCCATAAGTTTATGGTTTGGGGGGCGTAATGCTCCCCTTCCTACTAGGAGGTAGGTATGAAAATAATGATGATAAAAAATTCAGTAGGTGTTTCACGCTCAGATGGAGCTGCAACAATGACCTATGAAGCAAACAAAGAATATAATTCTTCCGAAGCATGGCAAGAAAAAGTCTTTAAGTATTTTGTTAAAAATGGTTTAGCAAATGAAATTGGTGGCAATGCACCAGTTCCAGAAACTAAAGCACCAAAACGCGCAAGAAACGAAAAAGGTCAATTAAAAGGTGATGATCCAACAACACCTAATGTCAATGAAGCTTGGGAAGGTGGTAAAGCTCCTCAAAAATAAACAGGGAATGGTAGGCTATGGCTGGATTAAAAGTAACAACGGAACCAACAATTGAGCCTATCAGTATACAAGAGGCAAAAGAGCATCTTAGACTTGACGATGATGTTGACGATATACCTGTTCTTACTTTTATAAAAGCGGCTAGACTTTACGTTGAAAAATTTACTGGACGTTCATTAATTACCAGAAGTGTTCAACAGTTTTTAGATACTTCTGCGGCAACCCTTGATCCATTATATGAAGGCGTGAGAACAGGTGTGCTTGCTAGACCCTATGCTAATTATATAGAATTGGCAGCTTCACCAGTAATTTCAGTAACAAGTGTTAATTATTATAATGACTCAGATACACAATCTACTTGGGCTACATCAAATTATTATGTTGATAATGTCAGTGATCTTGGACGTATTTATCTTAGGGATGGAGGAACATTTCCGACTGATCTTAGGGCTGCAAACGGTTTAGAAATAAATTATACAGCAGGTTTTGGCACAGCAAGAAGTGATGTCCCATCTGATTTGAAATTAGCAATGTTGCAATATATGACATTTGCGTATGAACATAGGGGTGAACAAGAGGGCAATGCTCCTCCCATGTTGCCCAAAATACTAAACACGTTATTGTCTCCATATAAGATTATGCGTTTAGGAGTTCATCCCTATGCCAATATTTTGAGAACAGGGATTAGCTGATGTCGATTGGTAAGATGCGTTCTAAGCTTACAATACAAAGATTTACAAAAACTCCTGATGGTGGTGGTGGTTCAACAGTTGTATTTAGTAAGGTAGCAGACATTTTTGCACAGATTATGCCTAAAGATGCAAAAGAAAATCTGTTCGGTGATCAAATGCGAGAAGTCACAAGTCATGTTATAATGATAAGGTATCGCAGAGATTTATCCCATGCAGATAGAATTGTTCAAGAGCATTTTAGGGATGGTATTAAACACACTCGCGTTTTTGCTATTAAGGGAATAAAAAATATAAACAATCAATTTCGATATATGCAGATTGCGGCACAAGAAGGAGCAGGTGTGCCAACATGACAAAAATTAGTGCAAAGGTTATTAGAAAACAAAAAAACCAACAAGTTTTTCCAGATTATCTTAAACAGATGAAAGAAATCATTGCAAGAAGTAGTAATTTGGTTCGTAATACCGCAGTGCAATCTATACAAAGCCATCAAAGTTCTGGAAGGGTATACGAGAAATATAACCCAAGACGTACTCATACTGCGTCTAAAGAAGGCAATCCACCAAATACTGATACAGGGTTTTTAGTAAATAATATAAATATTGTAATTGATGCAGATTCATTAGGTGCATCTGTTGAAAGTAGGGCTGCTTATTCAGAGGCATTAGAATTTGGCACAAGTCAAATGGGTGCAAGACCTTTTCTACAACCTGCATTAGAAGAAAATAGGGGCAAAATTAGACAAATGTATAAAACAGTTAGAGCTAAGAAAAGATAATGTCTCTGCATTCATTTCCATTGCAACAAGCCATATTTAGTAAATTAGATGGTAATACCACTGGATTATCAGGTGCATCGGTTTCTATTTTTGATAATGCAGATGAAAGCACAGCCTATCCATATGTATTAATTGGCGAAGAAACTACAGCCAATAATGGTACTAAAAGTTTAGACGGAATAGAACATACTCAAACAATTCATGTATGGTCACAATATCGTGGATTGCGTGAGATAAAAGAGATTATGCAATCGGTCTATGAAAACCTGCATAATGCTGATATAACTGTATCAGGTGCTTCACTGGTGAATATTCGACAAGAGTTTTCGACAACACTAGTGGAAAATGATAATTTAACACGGCATGGGGTTATGAGATTTCGTGTCGTTGTGTTTGACAGCTAAAGGAGTAAAGACATGGCGGCACAAAAAGGTTCAGCCCTACTATTAAAAATTGGTGCAGATAATACGGCTGCGGCAGCAGGTGATACGTACACCACAATAGGTGGTTTAAGATCAACTTCATTAACATTGAATGATGAAGCGGTAGATGTAACAACAAAAGACAGTTCTGGTGTAAGAGCATTATTGGCAAACGGTGGAGTGCAATCAATGACAATAAGTGGCTCTGGTGTGTTCACAGATGCAGCATCAGAGGCAACATTGCGAAGTGCCTTTGGTGCAAGTGATTTTCATAATTTTCAAATAATTGTACCAGATTTTGGAACATACACAGGTGAGTTTATGGTCGCATCATTAGAATATGGTGGAGAACATAACGGTGAAGTGACATATTCGGTAACACTTGAAAATTCTGGCGCATTTACATTCGCAACAGTTTAAGGAGCTTAGAGAATGGCTTGGGAAAAGGTTACAATACATTTTAATGAGACCATGCTTGCAGGTCATTCTCGTGGCACAATGTTCACCATTCCTTGTGCAGCAAAATTCCAAGAAGGTGATGTTATTACATCAAATGGAAAAGAATTTAAGGTAACATCTGTTACAGATGTAGCAGGTCGTGGCGAAGTTTTTGAAATTGAAACAGAGGAGGTCAAGAGTGACAAACCCAAAGCGCGGAGAAATGCAGTTGAGTCTAGGGGATCAGACGTGGACAGCAAGAGTGACCATGGACGGGATAGCTAGAATTGAGGCAGCTTGTAACACAGGCATCGTCAAGATTTTAGGCCGTTTAACGGACGGTGATTTAACCACAACTGAAATGGTGAATATTCTACATCCAATTATCAAGGGTGGTGGAAATGATGTTTCTACAAAAGATATTCAAAATGCGGTCTGGGATGCAGGATTAGCAGAGGCAATGAAAGCTGTAGGAGAAATTATAGGGACAGCTTTAAGTGGAGGAAATGACGAGGGAAAGGTAAAAAAGGCGGCAAAGGGATAGATGAATTTCCGTGGAATGATTATATTGAAATAGGTCTTGGTAAAATGCAAATGAGACCAGATGATTTTTGGAATATGTCAATGTTTGAATTTCATTTAGCCCTTAATGGATTTGCTGATTTTCATTCGGGAGGTAAGCCGCCACCTCTTAATAAAGATGAACTACAAGACTTGATGGAAAGGTATCCTGATTAATGGCAACTACTGTTGATACATTACTTGTCCGTATAGAAGCGGATATGAGCGATTTAAAAAAACAGCTCAAACGTGTTGAACGTGATGTTAATAAATCAACAGGCAGTATTGCAGCAGCTTTTAAAAGAATGGGTCCTGCAATCGGTGCGGTGGCAGGTGCGCTTGTTGTTAGGCAACTTGGTCGAATGGGTATGGCTGCAATCAACTTGGCAGGTGATGTCGAGGAAATGCAAGCTAAATCAAGTGTCGTTTTTGGCACATTTAGAGATCAAGTGGTTTCTGATTTAGATGAGTTTGGAAATGCTGTAGGTCGTAGCACTCATAAACTAGAAGAAATGGCATCAAGTGTTCAAGATACATTTGTTCCAATGGGGTTTGCTAGAGGCGAAGCAGCCAAACTTTCTGTGGCACTCACAAAATTAGCAGTAGATACAGCATCATTTAACAATGCAAATGATGTTGAAACGATGAGAGCTTTTCAAAGCGCAATCGTTGGAAACCATGAAACGGTTCGAAGATTTGGTGTTGTAATTACAGAAGCAACATTGAAACAAGAATTGTTTCGCATGGGTATTACAAAAAATATTAAAGAGGTCACAAATGCAGAAAAGGTTCAAGCAAGATTAAATCTTATTACGGCAGGTTTACAAGATGCTCAAGGTGATGCAGCTAGAACCGCAGATAGTTTTACCAACCAAACAAAAGCATTAAAAGATGAATTTTTTGATTTATCTGTAGAAATAGGAACGCAACTTATACCAGTTGCATTAGAGCTTGTTGAAATTCTACGTGAGGGAATAAAAATTGCACGAAGCTTTGGTATTGCGATTGGTTTCTTAAATGAATTTACTGATGATTTGACAGGTAAAAAAGCAGAAATTGCAGCTATAAAAGTAGAGATTGCAGCTTTACAAGCGGTTATTGATGAAACAGAGGGATCACTTGGTGGTGCACATCGTAGAGATTTGGCACAACGACAAATGGCTCAAGCCCAAGGTAGACTGGAAGAGCTCCAAAATGAAGTAGAAATACTTAAATTAAAAGAGGATGTACTGAAAGCATTGGCTCAAGTAGAAAATCCAACAGGCGGTAAAACGATTGGTCAAGATGTAAGAGAAGAACTTCAAAAAAATGCTCTCCTGAGAGAACAAGTAAGAATGCAATTGCAGTTAAATAAAGCGGTTGAAAGTGGCAATGAAGCAGCAATACTGAGGGCAAAAACAAGAATTGCAGAATTTCCTGCGTTAAAAAGATCAGCAGGTTTTGTTGAAAGCTTAACAAATAAAGAAGAAAAGTTAATGCTTGCAACTGAAAAATTTACTGGAATTGAAGATGGTGTTATTGTTGTTAGTGGTCAATTGGGTTTAGAGCTTGAGAAACTTGGTGAACAATATGATAAATTAACTGAAGAAATTGATGAAATAAATCCAATGTTTGATGCGCAATTAGCAGCAGTTCATTCAATGGCACAGGGAATGTCAGAAGCATTTACCGATATGTTTATGAGTGGAAAATTTAATTTAGAATCACTAAAAGATGTTTTTAGAAGTTTTGTAAGAACCATGATTGCAAAAGCAATTGAATTATTTGTTGTTAATCGAATATTAAGTATGCTTTTCCCTAGTGCCTTTACTCAGGTAGGAATGGCATTTATGCCTAAACTTGCTAGTGGCGGTGCGGTCAACGGCAGACAAGCATATGTTGTCGGTGAAAGAGGTCCCGAAATTTTTGTTCCCCATTCTGCAGGTACAATTATGAATAGCAATAATACACGATCTGCTATGAGTGGTAATGGTGGTGCAACGGTTGTGCAAAATATAAATGTTACAACAGGAATACAACAAACGGTCAGAAATGAAATTCGATCACTGATGCCAGAAATAGCTGCAAATGCTAAAAATGCAGTAACAGATTCAAAAAGGCGTGGTGGTAATTTTGGAAGGGCATTTGCATAATGGCGATTACATATCCTTTGGCATTACCAACAGCAACAGGCATAAAGTCAATTACATGGACAATGGTCAATGCAGTCTCTTATTCGGAAAGCCCTTTTACCTTTGCAGGGCAAGTCCATGCTTACAGTGGTGAGCGATGGGAGGCAGATATTACATTGCCACCAATGAAAAGAGCAAATGCAGAACAGTGGATTGCTTTTCTTGCAAGTTTACGCGGTCGTTTTGGTTCATTTTTACTCAATGATCCAGACGCAACAAGCCCAAGAGGAACAGCAACGGCAGCAACAATAAGTGGGGCGGCAGGTGATAGGACTGTTTCAGCGACAGTAACAAATAATCAAACATTATTGGCAGGGGATTACATACAACTTGGAACAGGAAGTGATAGTACCTTACATAAGGTCGTTGAAGACTTCACAGGCACAGGGAGTGCCGCAAATCTAGAAATATTCCCTGCACTAAGAAAAAGTCGCACAAGCGTATCAGCAGACCTCACAAGCGCCTCTGGCGTATTTCGACTGAATAGTAATGAAACATCTTGGAATGCCGATGATGTAAGTACTTATGGAATTTCATTCGGAGCAGTTGAGGTTGTATGAGTAGGTCAATACATTCCAATATTGTTTCAGCACTAGCCAATCCTGAGATAGAACCATTTTATGCGGTCAAATTATCATTTAGCACAGGTACACTTTATCTTTGGACAGGATATGGCAATAAAACAATAAATAGCGAAACTTATCTTGGCTCAGGTAATTTGCTATCTATTGATGGTCTAGAAGAAGCCAGTGATCTGTCTGCGACAGGCACAGATATTGTTCTTAATGGTATTGACAGTACAATTCTTACATATGCCTTAACGGAAGAATATCAGGGAAGGGAAGTAAATATATATTGGGGCGTAAGCGATGTTTCAGAAGTTGTAGAAGTTTTTAGCGGTTATATGGATCAAATGACAATTGTAGATAAAGGAGATACTTCTACAATTAAATTATCTGTTGAGAGCAAATTAATTATACTAGAGCGCCCAAACATTCGCAGATATACAGAGGGAAGTCATGCTGCCGTTATTGCAACGGAAAATACAAGAGACAACACAACCTATACAGAATCAAATGATAGTTTTTTCCGATGGGTAGCTAAATTGCAAGATGTTCAAGTTCCTTGGGGTCGTCAAACGGAAACAGGCGATGAAACATCCTAATTTAGATATGTTAAACAAATATATAGTTGAAGTAAAAAATAAACCATTTCAATGGTTTGAGCACGATTGTCTAAGCTTTACAAATAATGCTTTTAAAAAAATGTATGGAAAAGGATGGGCTGATGATTGGCTTTCAAAATATCATGAAGATGGTGAGCCATTTAAAAGAGATAAGCTACGAAAAATATTTAATGCTCATACAATTGAAGAGGCAATTGATCAAAAATTGCAGCGAATTGATTTCGTACCGCCAAAGGGGTCTTTGGTTTTAACAGATAAAGCCAGACAATGGGTTATTGGTAAAGCAATGGGGATTTCTGTTGGAAATGATGCAATCTTTGTATCTGATTATGGACTTAATGCAATGCCAATTGAATGTATTACTGATGCTTGGATAAACCCATGAAGTATCAATTAGGCGATTTTACAGTTAAATATTGGAATAGTTGGGATAGAGTTCCGCGCTCCCCTGTTCAAATCGGTTTTGCCATATTGGGTCAACTTGGAATTATGGCAAGCACAACGGTAGCTCTCTTTGTCGGTTTGGCTACTGTTGCGGCTGTTTCATGGATAGCTAAAGCTTTAATGCCAAAATTTGATGAAGATGCTTTCGGCACAAGTAGCGGTCTTATGACGAATACCAGAAATGCTACTGCACCACAAGAAATTGTATACGGCACAATTAGAAAAGGTGGTATAATTACATATCTTGAGTCAACTGGAAGCACTAATGAATTCTTACATCAAATAATCTGTTTTGCAGGGCATGAAGTCAATTCAATTGGGCAAATTTATATAAATGATCAAGCAATACCTAATAGCGACATTGATGGGAATGGGAACGTAACAAATTCAAATTGGGTTGATGCAGACGGTAATTCGACAATATTAATAAAGAAATTTACAGGTAGCCCAACCCAAAATGTTTATACAACATTAAGTAATTTGAGTGATGGTAACACTCCAAATTGGGCGAATGGTGGGCTTAATGATGATACAAATTTTCGTGGTCAAGGAATTGCGTGTCTATATGTTAGATTGAAATATGATCAAGATGTATTTTCACAGGGCGTTCCATTATTTACAGCATTGATAGAAGGCAAAAAAGTATTTGATCCAAGAAATTCTACGACTGCTTTTTCTGCAAATGCAGCATTATGTATAAGAGATTATTTAGTTTCTGCTTATGGATTAAACAATCCAACAGCTATCAATGACACGGTATTTTCATCTGCCGCAAATACTTGTGATGAATCTGTTGCTTTAAGTGGAAGTGGTAATGAAGCAAGATACCAAATAAATGGTGTTTTATCATTAGATAGACAGCCCAAAGATATTTTAGGTGATATGGTCGCGGCTTGTGCAGGTACGCTTTTTTGGGGTCAAGGAAAATGGCAGCTTGTAGTTGGGGAATATATAAGTCCTGTTAAAACATTGACGCTTTCAGATTTTAGAAGTGACATAACTATTTCGACAAAACATTCAAGACGTGATAATTTTAATATAGTTCGCGGAATGTTTAATGATATTAACGCAGATTATATTAGATCAGATTATCCAGAAATAAAAAGCAGTACATTTATTGCTGATGATGCAGGTGTAGAAAATGCATTAGATTTTGGATTGCCTCTTACAACATCCAGTTCTATGGCACAGAGATTAGCAAAGCTAACATTATTTCGATCTAGAGAACAAATGACTATGACGGCTGATTTTAGTTTGACAGCCTTAGAAATCCAAGTTGGTGATATTGTTGGAATAACGAACCCGAGATATGGTTTTAGTGCTAAAGATTTTGAAGTCATTGGTTGGAAATTAAGAAATGATAGGGATGGTGGTGAATTAAAAGTTGCACTTACGCTGCGAGAAACTTCTTCATCAGCATTTAGTTGGTCGGCAGAAGAGGCAGAATTAAAAGCCAATGATAGTAATTTACCATCACCACATACAAACCTTACAATTTCAAGTTTAACAACCACAGGTGGTGGTCGAACAACAACTGATGGAACTTTTGTAAATACAGTAAAGGTTTCTTGGACAGCCCCAAGTAACGCATTTATTTCTCATTATGAAGTAGAGCATAAAGCCACAGTTGATAGTGATTATGCAGCAACAACAACTGTTGAAAACAGTATTGAGTTAAGCCCAATTGTAGATGGGCAGCAATATCAAATAAGAGTTCGTGCGGTTACAATACAAGGTGTTCGCGGACCTTACGTTAATACAACTTTTACTGGCGGTGGTGACACAACTGCACCATCACCAATAACTAATTTAACTGCAACAGGTGGTTTTGAAAGCGTTATTTTAGATTGGACTGCGCCTTCAACAGAAGTTGGTGGCGCAACACTATATGATCTTAAAGGTTATTATATTTATCGAAGCACCTCAAACAGTCAGCCTTCCAATCCAATAGCTTTTGTTTTGGCTGACCGTTATGTTGACGGTGGTTTAGCAGAAACAACATCTTACTATTATTGGATAACCGCAGCTGATTTAACAGATAATAGAAGTACAGCCGTTGCGTCTGGCTCTGTTACAACAAAAACTAATGCAGGGTCAGCAGGTGCAGATGGTGCGGATGGTGCTGATGGTGCGGCAGGTGATACAGTCATAACAGGACAAGTTTACTATAATACAGTTCAACCGAATTCTCCAAGCACACCAAGCGCAACAAGTTTTAATACCAGTACTGCTTCATTTACTGGATTGACAAGTGGGTGGTCATTAAGTCAACCTGCAATAGAAATTACTGACACTGGAAATTATGAATGGCGAAGTACATTCACAGTTACCATTGACGGTGATACGACAGCACAAAGTATCGTTTTTACAACGCCAGTAAGTGCTATACAAGTTACGCAAAATCTTGAAAGCGATAATTATAATGGTGGTGGTTCTGTTGGTAATGAGGGTACACTAGGGTGGCATATCAACCGTAGCACTGGATATGCTGAGTTTGGATCAGCGTCTATAAGAGGTACGTTGACCGCTGGTCAAATACCAGATTTGTCTGGAACATATGCAACAGGGACAATTCCTACAAATGTTAGTGAGCTTACAAATGATACGGGATTTATAACAACCTCTGCACTTGGCGGTTATGCAACTACAACTGCTTTAAACGCAAAAAACAGCGTTCATGTTGGGAATTCTGCACCAGCTGGCACGCCAGTTCACGGTGATCTGTGGTATTATCCACCTTATTTTAGGTATTACTATTGGAACACTAATGTGTCTCCAGCAGCTTGGACTGCTGTCGGAATTGTAGCAGACTCAATTACAACAACTTATCTTGCTGCAATTGAAATAAGTGCATCACGAATTACAACTGATTCATTAGATATTGAAAGACTGCCGGGCCTTGTTAACATGGCTAGTCAGGCATATTCTTTTACAATTAATGACGCAAGCTCCATATCAAATAGTTCAAATCGAACTACGCTCTCAGGCACAACTTCTGGAAACAAGATACTTGTTATGGGTACAATGAGTGTTTTCTATGGTACAGTTTCTCTGGCTATTTCAAATAGTGTATTTGGTGCAAGTACTTCAATTCCAACAAGCGGTGGTATCACTGCTCAATCTGGCGCGTCTGCTACTTATACAACTTTTGGTGCTGGCACAGCCTCAGGCACAAGTGTTAGTTATGGAATGGGAATAATACCGGGCGGCAGTAGCAGCACAAACAGAACTTATACTATAACGATTACTATTTTAGAGTTTGAAAAATGATAACTGTAATTGTGTATGAAACGGAAAGCAAAAAGGTAGTCAGCAAGCTTACTGTAACAAATGAGGAAGCAATAGGTGATAATATCAAAGACGGACAATCTTATATTGTCGGAGAAATTGAGGTAAGCCGTATTAAATATGCGACTGTTATAGATGGTAAAGTAGAATATTCTAAAACAGAAGATGAACAAGATTTAGAAGAGAAGACCGCTGATTTTCGGGCTGCTAGAAACGCTAAACTTGCAGAAAGTGATTGGACACAAGTAGAAGACAGTCCTTTATCAGATAGCAAAAAAACAGAATGGCAAACATATCGTCAACAACTTAGAGATATGCCGCAACAAGAGGGGTTTGATCCATTAAATCCAACATATCCTGATGAGCCATCTTAGGACTTCTATTATTTAGAAAAATGATGTAGAGTGCAGGTGCATATGCAATTTGAAACGGAGATTTAAATTATGGCAACTATAGCTGACAGGGTTTTTGACAATGGCCTCACAGTCCTTGACACAGAAGCCAATAAAATAGTGGTGACCTCTCAAGAGGCTACAACCTACGCAGAAGCAAACGCAACCTACGCACTAGGTAATTCTACATCACTTTCCATTGGCGCACCTGCGGATAGATCAGGCGGTGGTAGGGAAGTAACTGCGGCTGCAATTACTGATGGAAGTATAACAGGAACAGGAACCGTAACTCATTATGCAATCATTGATACAACAAATTCAAGATTGTTAGTAACAGGCTCACTTTCCGCTTCACAATCAGTAACATCTGGAAATACCTTTAGTCTTGCATCTTTTACGGTTGGAATTCCTGACCCATCATAGGTTTTTTTAAATGGTTCATCATAATCTAAATGCCGTTTCAGATGAACACGGTCAAAAAATTGCTGAAAAAGATTTTTCGGTTGAGTTAAAAGAAAAAAAGAAAAAAACCGAAGAAGATGATGTAAAAGACGAAAGCAAGTAAACATGGTTAAATTTGCAGATCGGGTCAAGGTAGCTACTTCAACAACAGGAACAGGAACGGTTACTCTTGGGTCTGCGGAAACTGGCTTCCAAACATTTGCATCGGGCGGTATTTCTGATGGGGATACCGTTCGATATGTAATAGAAGATGGAAATGATTTTGAGATAGGAGTGGGTACTTATACTCACTCTGGCACAACTCTTACAAGGACGCTTTCCTCTAGTTCCACAGGGTCACTTCTTAATTTAAGTGGTTCAGCAAAAGTTTTTATTTCGCCAAGTGCTTCTGATTTAGAAGTTAATGGGGCATATCTCGCTACAAGCTTTACGGCAACAGCAGGTCAAACTGCTTTCTCAGGAACTTTTGCAAGTTCTAATGCAGCAGTATTTTTAAATGGTGTGTTGTTAAAGCTCACAGATGATTACACAATAAATTCTACAACAATCACTTTGGCTTCTGGTGCTGTTGCAGGGGATATATTGACGGTAAACGAATATGGTTTTCCAAGCAGTAATTTTAAGTCATTCTTAAACACTTTTACTTTACCTACTAGCGACTCTACTAGCGGTCACGTATTACAAACTAATGGCTCTGGCGTTCTTTCTCTCGCAGCGGCAAGTGGTGGCGGTGGTGTAACGACTTACGCAACTGCGGCTGACTTACCATTAAGTGGGAATAGCGCAGGTGATTTGGCATATGTAACAGGAACTAACAGGTTGTATATTAGTAATTCAACTGGTTGGTATTCTATCAGTTTGGTAAACACCAATCCTTCTATTACTAGTACGCAGGATGCAAGCGGCAACTCAACACCGTTCTTTCTATCTACTAGTGGAACTGCAACCGTTATTACAATAACTGCGAGCGATCCAGAAGAAATACCACTATCTTATAGCTATGCTGTTACCTCGGGTTCGTTAACTAATGGCGGTGGCACTACTGCAACTGTCGTACAAGGTACTGGTTCTAATACAAACAAATTTACTATAACACCGAGTACTAATCAAAGTTATGCAGGTCAATTTACGCTTACTTTTACTGCGTCAGATCAAATAAATACTGGAACATCAGTCGCTGTATTCTCACTTCAATTTAGCGTAGCTAACTCAAGATATACTACAAATTTAATTACAACGTCAGGATCGGCTGGTAATAATAATACAATTACTGATGGTTCAACGACAGGTCATACAATTACAAGAGGTGATAATCCACTGCAATCGACATTCTCGCCTTATCGTGTAGGCGGCTATAGTGTTTATACTGGTCAAAGTGGTGGTTCAAAACTTTCTTTTGCTGATCATACAGATTTTGCGATTGGTACTGGTGATTTTACTCTGGAAATGTGGATATTTATTCCTGATGCAGATAGCACTTGGCAGCAATTAGCAGCATCTAATGGATCAAGTAATGAATTTCAACTTTATAAAGATAGCGGTGATCCAGAATTAAATTGGTATGGTGGAGGTTCAAGTTTACTTCTTACCTCTGGTGCTAACCTTACGGATAATACATGGCATCATATAGCTGCTGTAAGAAGTAGTGGAGTTTTAAAAATATATGTTGATGGTACGGAAAGAGGATCAGTTTCTGACAGCAATAGCTACACTACTGGTGCAGCTATTCATGTTGGACAAAGTGGTTCATCATACAGAGTTTATAGTTACATACACGATTTTAGACTGACAACTAGTGCCGTATATACTGGAAATTTTACAGCACCATTGTCCTCGCTAAGTGCGCTTTCTGGAACTGTGTTATTGGTAAAATGTGAACCTTTTGTAAAAGATGCTTCAACCACAGGGCATAGTCCAACAATAGCTGAAGATTTAGAACTTGTTGGACTTTCACCATACGACACATCAGGTTATTCTGTTGCTTCAAATAGTGGCAGTTATAAATTTGATGGTTCTGATGATCTTTTAAGTGTCGCAGACCATACAGATTTTGATTTTGGCACTGGTGATTTTACCTTTGAATTTTGGGCATATTTTAATGATGCAGGAGGAACTTGGCAATCTTTAATGAGTTCAAACTATAGTAGCACTAATAGCTTCCGAGTATACAAAAAAAGCGGTTCTGCCGAAATACAGTTTTATTATAATAAAAACTCTAGTTCGCAAACAACTTCAAGTGCGCAACTCCATAAAGGGTGGAACCATATTGCTATGGTAAGATACAATAACGTCTTGCAAACCTATGTGAACGGTGTTTCAAGGGTCTCAACATCAAGCGTTACAACAGATATACACAGTGGCGCACAAATTAATTTTGGCGGCAACACTGGAGAGAGTAGTTCTTATCCTTTTGACGGATATATGACTGACATCAGATTAGTTAAAAGTGCGGTATATACCAGTAATAATTTTACACCACCAACAGAACCATTGACAGCAATTTCAAATACTTCATTATTACTAAGTGGTGATGAAGCGAACATAATTGACAAAGCACAAACTGCACCTGATTTGCAATTATTTGGAAATACAACATCAAGTACAACAGAAAAGAAATATGCAGCAACTTCAATGTATTTTGATGGAAGTGGTGACTACATTACCTATACTATGCCGAAAGCTATTCTAACAAGTAATTTTACCTGTGAAGGTTGGGTAAATTTTAGTGATCTTAGTGCTAACAGAACGATGTTTAGAATTGGAAGTGCTCAGTTTTTCTATAGGTCTGGTGATAGTCAAATGGCTCTTTATACTCCAACTGCAGGGTCAATTCTTTTAACGGCTGCTCCATCGGTCGATACGTGGTATCATTTTGCTTATGTTCGATCTGGTACTGCTATTACTTTATATTGGAATGGCACTAGTACTGGTACTGGCTCAACTTCTTATTCCATTGCTGATGATGTAATGATTGGTGGATGGACTAGTAGTTCAGAAATGATGAATGGCTATATAGAAGACTTACGAATAAGTTATACAGCACGTTATTCATCTAACTTCACTGCACCTACTGGCAGCTACCAAGGATAAGTTATGACAATATCTAGAAATTTAGCAACATTCGCCCAAAAAGTTCCCAACGATGGAGAGGCAGTAGTTGGTTTTATTACGGTTACAGTCGCAAATGAAGGAAGTGGTAATAAATATTATTTTGATGGAACATCACAGCAAACGGTATCGTTAGCAAAAGGTGTTACCTATCGCTTTGATACTAGTGACTCTTCAATGAGCGGTCATCCTTTAAGGTTCAGCACAACATCAAACGGTACACATGGCGGTGGTTCTCAATTTACCACAGGCATAACTACAAATGGGGATGCAGGTTCAGCAGGAAGTTATGTTGAGGTTCAATTAGAGCAAGATGCGCCAGATCATTTATATTCATACTGTCAATATCATTCGGGGATGGGAGGATTAGTAAAAACCGCACCAATTGGCGATGCGAACTTTGCTAGTTTTGCAAACACATTTACTTTTCCAACTTCAGATGGAAGTGCAGATCAAGTTATTAAAACTGATGGGTCGGGAACATTAAGTTTTACAGATGTAAGTTCTGGCGGTGGAGGCGGTTCGTTGACTGCAACTGCATCAGGAACTTTGGCAAATGGTGACAAGATTATTGTCAATAGTAACGGCACTGTCAGTAAAGTTGGAGCAGTAACAACTTCTCAATCTGCTTCTATCGGCACAGCAGTTCAATGGAATGATGGTAATGCTAATAATGTGACCGCAGTTTTTGATCCTGATAATTCAAAAGTGATAGTTTGTTTTGTAGAAAGTAGCAAATCAAAAGTTGTTGTCGGTGAGGTAAGTGGAACATCAATTAGCTTTGGTTCTGAGGTTACTTTTTATGATGCAAACTCCTCACACGCAAGCATCGTGTATGATACAGCAAATAACAAAGTTGTTATAGCTTATGTGAATGATGATACATATGGTGCTGCAATTGTCGGAACGGTAAGCGGATCATCAGTGAGCTTTGGCAGTGAGGCGATTTGGTTATCCAGTAGAGCAGATGATATTGAAGCTGTTTATGACTCAGCCGCAGGTGCAGTAGTTATTGTATTTACGGATTTTGACAATTCATATCACTGCAAGGCTATTGCTGCTACTGTAAGCGGAACAACCCTTACTTTTGGATCAGTCCTTACGATAAATGCAGCTAGTAGTACGTATAACCGAATTGGATATGACTCAACGAATAGCAAAAGTGTTGTTGCATTTAGGCACTCTGGTGGTAAAGCGGCTGTAGTAAGCTGCAGTGGTACTACTCTTTCTGTAGGTTCGGTTGCTACATTCAACAGTAACAACGGAAGTTATCCAATGGATGTTGTTCACGATTCCAATAGCGGTAAAACAGTTATTTTTTACCATGACCAACAAAACAGCTATTATGGATATGGCATCGTGGGAACGGTTAGCGGTACAGGAATTACCTTTGGAACGGCTGTTCAATTAGATGATACAGCTTCTTATAGAATTGGTGCAGTATATGACGATGACGCGCAAAAAATCCTTGTTGCTTATACAGATGGCAATGACTCCAAAAAAGGATATTATAGACTTGCTACAGTAAGTGGAACGTCAATCAGTTTTGGTTCTGAGGCAGCATTTCACTCAGATGGAGAAGTACAAACAGGATATTATACTGTGGCAACTGCTTTTGATAGTACAAATAATGTAGTTGTACTTGCATATAGAGGGCGTGATTCGTCAAATGCTCTAGATGGATATGCAAGAGTTATACAAAATGCCGCTTCGCTTTCTACAACAAACCTTACGGCAACCAATTTTATTGGTATTGCAGATGCCGCATATTCTGATGGTGCAACTGCTACCATTCAAATTGCAGGGTCAGTAGATGATGCACAATCAAGCCTTACTGCAGGTCAACTTTATTACGTGCAGACTGATGGAACTCTCAGCACTTCAGCCGATAGTCCGTCTGTTATTGCAGGTACGGCTGTTTCTGCTACCAAAATTATTGTAAAGGGTTAGGTATGAAAACGATAGTTAAAACGGCTGATAATGTATCAAGATTTATAGTGGAAGATGATGTAGTTATAAATTCAACATCAATTAATATCAGTGTCGGTAATCCTGTCAAATATACTGTATGGGATTTGAATAAAGATAATATTACAATTTATACAGATATTTCTGATGTTCCTGATGATTATAAAGGCGGTAAATATTGTTTTAATGGGTCTGCTTGGACGTCAAACCCATCGTGGTCTGCTCCAATAGAAGATGATGAATAAGGGGTAGCAAATGCTTGGGTTTGCACCTCTCGCAAAAAATACATTAGCAGATGATGGCGTAGTTGAAAGCCAAGCACAAAGTCTAACAGCTAGTAATGTTGTTTCTGGAAACCCATCTGTCGCTTCTTCAGCCATAACTCAGAACCACGTCCTTGAAAAAACAACCATTAATAAAACAGTTACCGTTGTTCAAAGCTATGGCAATAAATATGCAATTGATGGCGTAACGACACCTACGCTTACATTAGAACGCGGAAAGACCTATATATTTGATGTTTCCGATAGTTCTATGTCAGGTCATCCATTTCGTTTTAAAGATGGGTCAGGAAATAGTTATACCACAGGCGTTACGGCATCGGGAACAACTGGACAGAGTGGAGCTACAGTTACGATAGTTGTCGCTGCAAATGCTCCTGATGATCTAAGATATTATTGTACTGTTCACGGCAATGGTATGGGCAACACTATTTCAGTTGTTGATAAAATTATAAATATTATTTCTGGTACTCCAAATATTGCGTCTACTTCCTTTTCTCAAGTTCATTCCCTTACAGCAACATCCGTTGTTTCTGGTACGCCAGTTGTTCAATCAAGCACAGCAAGTATTATTTATGTTCTTACCGCAAATTCATTGGTAACAAGCGCATCTGTGGTTGCAAGCACATCTATTGTATCAGAACACGCATTAACCTGTTCAAATGTAGCCTGTGCGCCACCACAAGCCGCGTCTACTGCTTTAACGCAAAAACATGACCTCACACCTCAAAGTGTTGTTTCTGGCTCTCTCAGTGCGCCTACAATCAATATGGGTGAGGATGAAACATTCACAACACCGTCTGTTACTATAGGTGTTCCGTCTGTTCCAACATTAAATTTTACGCTTTCAACAAGTCTTACGGCAAATTCCATAACATCAGGAAATCCTGTTGTTGCGTCTATTGGAATGACAGAAGATGAAACTCTTGTCGCATCTTCTATTGTATCTGGAGCGTCAGAAGTTGGTTCACAGCCATTAATACAAGATCATTCCTTAACAGCCTCAAATATTTTATCAGGAGTGCCAGTAGCAAATAATGCTAATATGGCAGAATTTGAGACGCTCACTACAGCCGATTTAGATGCAGGTGAGCCTGAAGTTGGAAGCCCATCCCTTGTAGCACAACAATCTTTTTCACCTAATTCATTAGAAGCAGGTACAATAGATGTAAGTTCAGCTACATTCACACAAGAACATAATTTATCAAGTTCAAGCATAGAAGCTTCTGCACCTTCTGTCCCATCAATTTCAGCAACTATTATTATCCCGCTTACTGCAAATAGTATTTTAAGCGGTTCTCCAGTAATTGATAGTATTACAGCATCTATTACAAACGTGCTCGTTTCTTCCTCTGTGAATTCTGGAACACCGATTGTTCAAAATGTGAGCATGGCAGAAGATGAAACATTTGTATCTGATAATGTTGTATCAGGTTCAATAAGTATTGACTCAATTTCGTTTACCCAAAATCATAATCTTTCTGCGACCAGTGTAGTAACAGCAAATCCAGTTGTAGATCAAACAACAATGTCAGAAGCAGAAACGCTTGTTGCTGTAAGCGTAATTTCTGGAACACCTGTTACACCAAATAATATATTTCCTTCAATCCCAGAGGGTGAATTACCTCTTACTTCTGTAATAAGCGGAAATCCAGTTGCGCAATCACCTGCTGCAATAATTAGGATTGGTCTTACTGCCCAGAATACAGAAAGCGGAACACCAGATATTCCAATACTTGTTTATGATATTGGATTGGCAGGGCGAGTAAATGCAGAAACGGCTGTTCCAAATTCTGTTGAGGCAGATGATAGTATAAATGGTGTAGACATTGATAATGACGGTATTAATTCCGTCAGTTAGGAGTAAAAATGGCATTTACAATTAAAAAAGGTGATACCGCACCCTTTCTTACGGCAACATTGAAAGATGCTAATGGAACGGCTGTTGATCTTACAGGCGCAACGGTTGTTTTTAATATGGCTGATTTGGATGATAATTTAGTAGTAACAAATGGATCATGTACAATAGTAGACGAAGACACAGGCAGAATTAGATATAATTGGGTAACGACGGATACAGCTAATGACGGTGTATTTAGAGGAGAATTTACAGTTACTTTTGCATCTGGTGTAATAGAGACTTTCCCAAATTCAACCTACTTTAGAATAAAAATATTAGATGATTTGGGATAATATGAAATTATTTGATCAATATATGGGGTATGTAATTGCTATTTCTACAGCCATGCTTGCAGGTGTATGGTGGTTAATGAATAATATTCTAACCAACAAATCAGAAATAAAATTACTTAAACATCAAAACGATATAACTAACAAACTTTTGGATGAAATGCGTAATGATCAAAAAGAAATGAGGCGCGACATTCAAAGATTGCTTTCAAAGTAGGTATCTAGATGATTGATCCTATTTCATGTGTTGGTCTTGCAACAGGAGCATTTAAGGCAATCAAGGCGACTGTTTCGGCAGGCCGTGATCTCGCGGATTGTGCAGGTCAACTTAATGAGTGGGGAAAAGCATTTAGCGATTTCCAAAATTGTGAACAAAGAGAACTCAATCCTCCGTTTTGGAAAAAAACATTTAAAGGTTCAGATGAAGAAAATGCACTGGAAATCTTTGCACAGAAAAAACGCCTTGAGGCCATGCGCTTAGAAATGAAAGAGTTAATCACGTGGCATTACGGAAAAAGTGGCTACGAAGAATTACTGCAAATAGAGGCACAAATGAGAAAAAGACGCAGAGACGAAGTTTATAGAAAACAACAACAAATTGATAATGTAATAAACTTTGCGATTGGAGCAGCTATCTTTGCTGTTGGTTTAGGGGTAATATTTTTTATCTTTTATCTTTGGGGAAGTCGACAAGGACGTTGGTAAATGTGGGTATTACTCTGGTTGCAGGTCATTAGTGGTACGTTCGACCATTACCACGTTGGTAGTTATTCTACTGAGGAAGCTTGTAAGGATGATTTATCAAAAGCAAAAGTGCTTGTAACAAATCAAAACTCTAAGGTAGTCTGCATCAAAATAGAACGGTGATTATTAAAGAATGGCGAAGAAAATATATTGTATATGACAAAAATGGTAAAGTCGTTATAATTACGCAAGATAAAAAAATTGCAATAGCTTTTGCAAGGTTACAAAAATGACAGAATTTGATAAAGCAGATACAAATGGTGATGGTGTTATTCAACGCAAAGAATGGAACGCACTTGCCTTGGAAGATCGTAGATTAGAAATAGCAGACCGCGATTTAAAAAGAAATGCTGAAAGACGTTTTACTGGTTTTGCTTTAGCAGGGATGTTGATTTATCCATTTATAATTTTATTAGCATCTGTTCTTGGATTTGATAAAGCTGCAAGTCTTATAACGGATATTGCATCAGTGTATGTTATTGCCGCGAGTGGAGTCGTTGCTGCATTTATGGGCTTTAATGCTTATAGTGCGAAATCAGAACCCAAAAAATCTAGCGTTACAATGGAGAATAAGAATGATTGATCTACTCGGCAAGCTTGTTGATCCAGTTAGCAATATACTTGATAAGGTTATTGAGGACAAAGATCAAAAAGCGAAACTAGCGCATGAAATCGCAACAATGGCAGAGAAAAACCATCAAGCGATTGTTATGCAGCAATTAAAAATTCTTCAAGCCGATGCTCAAGGCAACTGGTTTCAGTCGTCTTGGAGACCGCTTATTGGATGGATCGCAGGTATATCGCTTGGTATAAATTATATGGTTGCCCCAATTGCTTTGGGTTTTGGTTTTGAAGTTCCACAGGCTGATATGTCAGTGATGATGCCTCTTCTTCTTGGTATGCTTGGAATTGGTGGTATGCGGTCATTTGATAAATTGAAAAAAACGGATAGTAAAAAATGAAAGTTAATGTTGGATTAGCGTTTGCGATGGTTGTTCAGTTAGTTGCATTGGTTTGGTATATATCAGGGCTTGTGCATGACTTAGAACATTTGCAAGGAACGGTATCAGCACAACAAGATTTTCTTGAATTAATAGATCAAGATGTAAATGATCTTTGGCATTTCTGCACCTTCACAGAAAATAAATGGGCAGAATCATACACTGATGATATGGTTTACCAAAGAGTTTGTGGAACAAAAGAGTTCAAAAACTGATGTATACTTATAAAATAAAAGAAATCGTAAGAGTTGTAGATGGTGATACCGTTGATGTCACAATTGATTTAGGTTTTGATCTTACAAAATTAGAGCGTGTTCGATTGGCAGGTATTGATACGCCAGAGAGCAGAACAAAAGATTTAGCAGAAAAACACATGGGCTATGAAGCAAAAGCATATCTTACGGAACTTTTATATGCAGCCGATGATCTGATAGTCAAAACAGAAAAAGATGGAAAATTTGGCAGAATGTTAGGTGAATTTTTTAGTAATAAATTTGCTGTTTCATATTCAATAAATCAACAACTTATTGATGAAGGTTATGCTTGGAAATATGAAGGTGGGTCTAAGAAAAAAGATTTACAAGAACTCATAGATCGAAGGAAAAAATATGTCAAAATCTCTTAAAAAGTTACAAGAAAAAATAGGCACAAATGCAGATGGTTCTTTTGGTCCGAATACCGCAAGAGCAATTTGCAATCATTATGTACTAAATGCAGAACGTGGAGCGCATTTTTTAGGACAACTAGTTCATGAATCAGGAACCTTCAAATATACTGAAGAAAATTTAAATTATTCAACAGAATCCATCTTAAAAGTTTTCGGTAAGTATTTTAAAACTCAAAGTGATGCAGAACAGTGTGCCAGAAACCCTCAGGCGCTCGCTGATAAGGTTTATGGTGGTCGGATGGGTAATGACGGTCAAGGTTATCTGTGGCGCGGTAGAGGCTTTCTGCAGGTGACCGGAAAAAATAACTATGATCAATTTTGTGCAGATATGAATTTACCAGAGATTATGTCAGACCCAGACTTAGTATCAAGTGACTATCCAATGGAAAGCGCAATATGGTTTTTTAAAAGAAACAAGCTTTGGTCGATTTGTGATGAAGGCGTCAAAGATGATACAATCAAGCGCCTAACCAAACGTATAAATGGTGGTTACAATGGATTAAAACACAGAAAAGAAGAAACCTACAAAATTTATGAATGGTTAAAATGAAAACCTCCATTGCATATTCTGGCAAACTATCACAAAGACAATTGGTACGATTGGGTGGTTTAATTGCATTTATTTGTGGTCGTCGTCCATATGATACAATTTTAAATGATCTTACAGAAAATGGTTTTGTTTCTGATTTTGATAATAACCTAGAGCTTACAGACCTAGGAAGGCGTGAGTTAACTAGGTTGGTATCAATGGCAGGATTAAAGCCAGAACAATTTACTGATAAGGCCTATCAGGACGAACCTTCGGCTTCACCAGTTCATTAGAAGCAACATCCGATCCTTTGCAATAAACTTGAACATCTTTGTGTGATGCAAACGGTACAAAGGTATCTCTTATTCTAGCTTTGTTATGTGAGCACGTATCATAACTTGGGAAAACCAAATTGTATTTTGTTTCCTCGCCTTCAATAAAAAAACTTAATACCATGATTGTATAATATTTAAGCATTTTGTTATCCATTCGCTTTTTTCAAGCTTTGTCAATTCGCTTGAAAGTTGAAAAATAAGGGGGCGTTTGCCCCCCTCTAGTTAAATTTCTGCCCAAGCTTTAGTATTGATTGCTTTTGCAATTTTTTGTTCTCTGTCTCTGGTTACGCTGACAGGTGATTTATGTTCTGTTGTATGTGTAGCCCAATGAGTCATACAATTATATAATGCCCATTTATTTGAACCAAGGTCTTTTATTTCTTTTTTCAATTGTCCCATCAACTTTTCAAGCTGTTTTGAATTGTACTTCTCTTCGCTTGATTTTGTTTGGTGATG
>TARA_B100000963_G_scaffold203480_1_pt1 | contig 24824 bp, 24 predicted proteins | sample TARA_B100000963 | Tara Oceans TARA_B100000963 (sample SAMEA2622097) | marine metagenome | biome: marine biome (ENVO:00000447); feature: surface water layer (ENVO:00002042); material: "saline water (ENVO:00002010), including plankton (ENVO:xxxxxxxx)" | depth 5 m | reverse complement strand
CACTAAATGTAAAAAAAATGTGTTACAAATTAAAATTAAAAAAAGGTGTCTTCATAAAAAACAAAAAATAATCAAATTATAACACAATACATCTTTAAATTAATTAATTTTTGTAACACAAAATAAGTTGTTATAATTTATTTTTGTGTTACAAAAATGCTTAAATTTTAATTAGATAATGGTATAATGCTATAAATACGTATCCTGCAGGCACCAAAACCGCATATAAATTACTAGCTTTTTTTATTTTATCTGCATGCTTATTGTTTTTAAACCCAACAGACTGAAACGAGGATTGGAATCCGTGAAGCAGATGAAGTGATAAGAAAATAAAAGAAACGCAATAAATAATAACTCTCCATAAGTCATGAAACTTATGCTTAAGCTCTTCGTAATACCTTTCTGGGATTTCTGGCTTAAAGTCTATATATTTATATTTCATTTCAGGAACCCAAAAGTCATAAAAGTGTAGTCCTAAAAATAACATTATCGTTACACCTGTTATTATCATATTTCGGCTCATCCATGTTGAATTCTCAGATGCATTACTGTACGCATACCTAACAGGCCTTGATTTTCTATTTTGATACTCAAGATACATACCCATTATTAAATGAAAGAAAACACCAAAGATTAAAATAGGTTGTAAAATAAATTGTACTAAAAAATTTGTACCCATAAAATGCGAAACTTTATTAAATAATTCAGAACTTACAACAGAAAAAAGGTTTATTGTTAGGTGTTGTAATAAAAAAACCATTAAAAAAACTCCCGAAAGAGCCATTAGTACTTTTTTAAATATGGAAGATGTCTTTTTTTTATGTTCCAAATCAATTTGTTTACTGCAAAGATACACCAGAATTTGGAAACTTTCACAATAATTATTTTAGAAAATTATAATTCAGAATGATTATAGATTAGATTTGAATTTCTTTTCTTTGTTAAAAAATTAAGAGCTAATAATGAAATATACAACTATTGATTCCAACTTATTTATTAAAAATAGAGAACTCTTTATTAAAAAAAATTCACAGAACAATACATCAATTTTTAATTCTAACGATATAATGCCCACCAACGCAGATGGTACAATGCCGTTTAGACAAAACAATGATTTTTTCTGGCTGTGCGGTATAGATCAAGAAGAAAGTGTTTTAGTAATATCGCCACAACACCCTAACCCTTCATTTAGAGAGGTGTTGTTTTTAAAGGAAACAAATGAACATATTGCAATATGGGAAGGGGCTAAATTGACAAAAGAACAGGCACTTTTACGATCAGGAATAAAGTCGGTTTATTGGCTAAGTGAGCTAGATGAAAAGTTAAATAAAATAATTGCTCAAACAGAAAAAATTTATCTAAATAAAAATATGCATAGTCGATCCGCATCTGAGGTTGAGACAAGAGACGATAGGTTCAGGCTTAAATTTGTTAAAAATTATCCTGAAAAAGTTATAGAAGAGGTTGCCCCAATTATGCATCAACTTAGATCCGTAAAATCTCAATTAGAGGTTGACTTAATTCAAAGAGCATGCAATATAACAGAAAAAGGCTTAAGAAGAATTTTACCAAAAATTAAGCCAGGAATAATGGAGTATGAAATAGAGGCTGAATTGATGCATGAGTTTTTAGTTAATAGATCAAGAGGTTTTGCTTATCAGCCTATAATTGGTTCTGGCATTAATTCTTGCGTATTACATTATATTGAAAACAATAAAAAATGTAAAAATGGAGATATACTGTTAATGGATTTTGGAGCCGAGTATGCAAATTACGCCTCAGATTTAACAAGAACAGTTCCTGTTAATGGTTGTTTTTCAAAAAGACAAAAAGCTGTTTACAGTTCTGTATTGCATGTAATGAAAGAAGCAACAAATATGTTAAGACCTGGCACAATGTTTATGGATTTTAATAAAGAAGTAGGTAGAATAATGGAATTTGAATTAATAAAATTAGGATTATTAGATAAACATGACGTTCAAAAACAAAATCCAGAAAAACCACTATATAAAAAATACTTCATGCATGGTACTTCTCACTATTTAGGTCTAGACGTGCATGATGTAGGTAGCTTAAATTGGCCGATTAAAACAGGGATGGTTTTTACCTGTGAGCCAGGAATCTATATTATAAATGAGGAATTAGGTATCCGTTTAGAAAATGATATCTTTATTTCTGAATGTGGCCCCAAAGATTTAATGAAAAATATACCAATAGAAATTGAAGAAATTGAGGGTTTAATGAATAGTTGAAGATTAACCTTTTACTCTCCACAACCTTCTACATATAAGATCTCAAAATCGGATACAACAAGAATATTTTGGCCTTCATTAACATCACCTTTAATGTAACCGATTAGCGAGAACTCCATGGGGAAATATTCAACTTCACAAATATCTAAATATAAGCTTGTCATATTGTCGGTGTTTTCCTTTTCAAATATTAAAGTGTATTCATTTAATGTTTTTTCATCTTTAAAAATATGCTCCCCATCGCCGTATATCCACCAACCTTGGTAAGAATTAATTTTGTTACTTTCCATGTTTTGAGTGTCAACTATTGCTGATAACCCAACACAAGAACATAACAAAGTAAAAAAAACTATGACATTCAAAAAAAGTAGATGCGGGTTATTAAAGTTCATTATTTGTAAAAATTCATTTCATCAATATATTTCCATGCTTTGCTAGGCATTAAGTATGACACATTTTTCTTGTTTTTAATAGATTTTCTAATGAAAGATGCAGATATTTCCATTTCAGGAACCCCATCAACTATATGTAGGTTTGAGGCTTTTAAGTTACTTATGTTGTACTTTGGCCTTGGGTATAAATACACTAAGTAATTATTTAAAATTTGTTTATAATTTTTCCATTTATGTATGGTCTTAAAATTATCTGACCCCATAATTATTGCAAATTTATTTTTTGGATATAATTCCTGCATACGCACTAAAGTATCGATTGTATATGAGGGCTGTGTCATTTTAAATTCAATATCAGAGACATCTAGTTTTGGATTATCCTCTATATCTCTTTTAATAATCATTAACCTATGATGTTGATCTAAAAGAGACACTTTCTTTTTTAAAGGGTTTTGTGGAGAAACAACAAAAAAAACTTTTTCTAAATCAGTAAACTCAACAATGTAAGAAGCAATGATTTTATGACCAATGTGATAGGGGTTAAAACTTCCAAAAAATAATCCTATTTTCATACTATTTATTAATAAATTTTGTAACAATTTTTCTGGCTTCTTCACATGCTATTTTAAAGTCGTTGTTTACTATAATTTTATCGAATTCATTTTTTCGTGAAATTTCTTTTTCTGCATTATTAAGCCTTATATTTAAACTTTTTTCTGATTCAGAACCCCGTTTTATCAATCTACTTTTTAAAATTTCTATTGAGGGAGGCATTATAAAGATAGACAAACATTTTTTTTTGTAAAGTTCTTTAAGCTTTAATCCTCCAATAACATCTACATCAAATATTGCAGTTTTATTTAGACCCCAGATTCTATCTACCTCACTTTTTAAGGTTCCATAAAATTGATTTTTATATACTTCTTCCCATTCAATAAATGCATTTTCTTTGATTTTTTTTTGAAAACCCTTAACACCCAAAAAGTAATAGTCTTCTCCGTTTATTTCATCTTTTCTCATGTCTCTACTACATGCAGAAATAGAGAAACTAAGACTACTTATGTGTGCTAATAAGTCATGAACTATAGATGTCTTTCCAGCTCCTGAAGGAGCGGATACCACAATTAGCTTTTTCATTAAGAAATATTTAATAATTGTTCTTTAATTTTTTCTAATTCGTTTTTCATTTCAACTACTATCTTTTGGATGTTTACCTCTCCTATTTTTGATCCAATTGTGTTAATTTCTCGACCAATCTCTTGTGAGATAAAACCAAGTTTTTTTCCTTTTGGTTCTTTAATAGAAACAGTTTCTTTAAAATATTTAATATGTGATTTCAGTCTAACTACTTCTTCATTAATATCTTGTTTTTCAAGATAATATATTAATTCTTGCTCAAACCTAGATTTATCATAAAGCTCGTTTAAATTCAAAAGCTTTTTTTTGAGTTTTTCTTTTGTCAAATGAATTTTTTTGTTTGTTAGGTTAGGTATTTTTTTTAAACAAGTAGAAAGATTAGTTAATCTTTTTAAAATATCTTTTTCTAATTCTTTACCTTCTTTTTTGCGAAATAGAATTAAATTATCTATGGCTTTTTCAATACTTAAGTAAATATTTGGCCAGCTTTTTTCATCTAAATTCTGCGAGTTTTTAATGATTGCATTTGGAAGCTTTATTAATGTTGGTATAATTTCTTGATTTTTCAAAATTTTTAAATCATTATTTAGTTTTAAAAGTTGTTTATGGTAGTTTTTAATTGCAGGTGAATTTATAGTATACTCATAAGTATCTTTGGGTGGTTCAACAAAAATAAACACTTCTATTTTTCCGCGGTAGAGTTTCTTTGCTAATACTTTTCTAATCTTTAGTTCTTCATGTTTGTAAATAGCTGGCATTTTTATTGAAATATCTAATTGCTTTGAATTAAGAGATTTAATTTCAATTACTACAGTTAAGCCATTTAAAATTACTTCGGACTTGCCGTATCCGGTCATTGACTGGGTCATATTTTTTTTTTACAAATTTAGGAAAGTTTATCTTTTCGTCTGTTTTGCTGACTTACTAGATAAACACCACAAAATATAATTATGGCTGCAACAATTTTTTCATTGTTTATTTTGTCTATTCCCCAGAAAACAGCAAAAATGCTAGCTAAAACAGGTTGAATATAGATATAAATACTAACAGTAGTAGGGTTTAAATTTTTTAAAGCATAGGCGTTAAACAAGTACGCGAGAAATGTGGTGCAGAATACAACAAAAATTATTTGTAAAAAAATTGTTTTAGGAATTGTATTCCAATCTATATTACAAAGATGATCATATCCAAAAGGAAAAACAAAAATCATTCCAAAACCAAAAACATATGTTAAAATTGTAATCGGGTTGTACCTTTTCATAAGTGGCTTGACAATTACTAAATAAAAAGCATAACTTGAAGCATTAATCAACACTAATATATTTCCGGTTCTTAAATTATTTGATAAGTCCATTTCTCCTTTGTTAAGTATTAATAATCCCGCTCCAACTAAGCCCAATAAGACGCCAAATATTTTTTTTATTCCAAAACTTTCTTTTAGTATAAAAAAAGAAATTATAATAACAATTATGGGATTGATTGTCATTATGATTGAAGCATTTATAGGTGTTGATAGGTTTAGGCCTTCAAAAAAAAACAATTGGTTTACTGCAACACCAAAAAAACCGCATGCAACAAGTCTTAATAAATCTTTAATCTCTACTTTTTCATGTATAAATATTTTGTATAAGAGGAAAAAAAGAAAAAAAGCACCAACAACTCTTAATAAAATGAAGCCTGAAGGCATAATAAATGTTGGCATTACGTCTTTAGCAAAGCTATAATTAATTGCGTAAATAAGATTTGCAAATAGCAGAGATATGTGTGCTAAAATTATTTTTACCAAAGAAGTTATTTGTAAGCAAATTTAAAATTTATCAGATTAGTTTTAATATTTTTGCTGTAATAAAAAACAATTATATGAAATTTGCTACAAAAGTTATTCATGCAGGTCTAGAACCAGACCCAACAACAGGGGCCGTAATGACTCCTATTTATCAGACATCAACATATACACAGTCTAGACCAGGGGATCACAAGGGTTATGAATACTCAAGAACTGCAAACCCTACAAGATCAGCTTTAGAGTCTAATCTTGCTTCTTTAGAAAACGCTAAGCACGGGTTGTGCTTTGGAAGTGGGTTAGCTGCAGTAGATGCAATTTTAAAACTATTATCTCCAGGAGACGAGGTTATTTCGACCAATGATCTTTATGGAGGAACTTATAGAATATTTACTAAAATATTTAATAATTTTGGTATAAAATTTCACTTTGTAGGCTTAGATGATATATCTAAAATAAAGTCATGTATCAACAAAAAAACTAAAATGATTTGGTCGGAAACGCCTACTAACCCCATGTTAAATGTATGCGATATAAAAGGTCTAAGCGTGATTGCAGAAGAAAATAACTTATTGCTTATCGTAGATAATACATTTGCAACCCCATATTTGCAAACACCATTAGATTTAGGGGCAGATATTGTAATGCACTCTCTAACCAAGTATATTGCTGGACACTCAGATGTTGTTATGGGAGCTTTAGTTTGCAATGATGATGTATTAGCAGAAAAGTTGGCATTTATTCAAAACTCTTGCGGTGCGGTTCCAGGACCAATGGACTCTTTTCTTGTTTTAAGAGGTATCAAGACCTTGCACTTGCGAATGCAAAGACATTGTGAAAATGGGCGCGACATAGCTCAATTTTTAAAAAATCATCCCAAGGTTAGCGATGTCTATTGGCCCGGACTAAAGGAGCATAAAAATCATGATGTTGCCAAAAAACAGATGCGTGATTTTGGTGGAATGGTATCCTTCAATCTTGTAGGAAATAAGCTGGCAGATGCTATTTCTGTAGTTTCAAATACAAAATTCTTCACCCTTGCTGAAAGCTTGGGAGGAGTAGAGTCATTGTGTGGACATCCTGCTAGCATGACACATGCTGCAATACCAAAACAAGAAAGAGAAAAAACAGGTGTTTTAGATTCTTTAATAAGACTTTCTGTAGGAGTTGAAGAGATAGATGATTTAACTTTAGATTTACATAATGCATTAGAGACAATTTAATTGAAAAAACTTGCAATTATTACAGGAACTGGAGGGGGTATAGGTAAATCCTTATCCCTTAACTTAATAAATAAAGGTTATGATGTTTATGGATTCTCCAGAACAAATGAGATAAATAATCCTTCTTTTCATTTTAATAAAATAGACTTGAGTAACCTTCAGGAAGTACAAAATTTAAAATTTCCAAATATTAGTGAAGATTTAGAGGATGTTGTTTTAATAAATAATGCCGCAACTATTGGTAAAATTTTACCTATAAATTTAAAAACTCAAGAGGAAATTATTTATGAATACACGTTAAATATTATAACTCCGTCTTTAATGTGTAGTAAATTTATTTCAACTTATCCTAAAAATAAAAAGATAATTATAAATATAAGCTCTGGAGCGGCAAACAATCATATTGCGTCTTGGAGTAATTATTGCGCTTCAAAATCTGCACTTGATATGTTAACCAAAGTTATAGTAGAAGAAAAACATGAAAATTTGAATGCCTTTTCAGTCTACCCCGGTGTAGTTGATACTAATATGCAAAATAAAATTAGAAAAGCAAATCCTCAATTTTTTCCCCTCTTGAAAAAATTTTTAAGTTACAAGCAAGAAAATCAATTAGAAAAAGTAGAAATAGTCGCAAAAAAAATTCTTTACATTATACAAAATGCACACAAAATTTCGCAAAATATAGTGTCAGTAAGAGATATACACATAAATTAATCATTTTAAAAGAAATTTAAAGAAAAAAACGTCTTAAATGATTGGTTAATAGTTAATTATGAGTTCTTGTAATTTTTAACAGGTTTATGTTCAAAAGGTCTAGTTATTTACAATAATCTTTCGTCAAAAAACAGTCTTAAACAATTGGAAATCACTTGATTAGGTGGAAATATATTTTTTATAACATAAAAATTACGTAAATTATGATTTTTTAATATTTATTGTCTATCGTTTTTCCTCCCGCAAATTAAATTCTAGTTTTGGAGCCATATTAACCAAATCTAATTTTTATTATGGACAATGTATTTAAGTACTTTAATGGGTTTTTTAAAGGCCTAACAGGATTGATTATGACTATTTTAGGCTTAGGAATTGCAGCAACATTTCTTTATGGTCAAGATGCAATAGCAAATGATCTTAACATTGACGTTATCAGCAATATTGTTGGTGTAATCGATGGGTTAGCAACAGAAGGCTTTGTTGGACTAATTGGTATTTTAATTGTTTGGAACTTAATCACTGCTAAGTAATAAGCTTTGATAAACTAATAAAATGGCCCTACTTATATTAGTAGGGCTATTTTTTATATTAACTTGTGATAACTTAAAAGCATCAACAAAAATATGGATAAAATATTTATTAAAATAACTGACTTTCTAAAAAAGTGGATAGAGCTTTCCCTTTATTTTTTATGTTTTGGTGTGGTTGTACAACTATTAATTGATGAAACAATACTGGGTTGGGACCCAATTGGAAATATTCAAGATGCTGGATCTTCATTTATTGGAATTCTTGCGATTATTTTACTGTATTTACTTTTTGTAAAGAAAAGGTCTTAATGGGCTTCAAGCCAATTATTTCCTATTCCAATATCAACAGTTAACGGAACACTTAACGAAACAGCATTTTCCATGTTTTTTCTAATTATCTTTATTACTTCGTTTTTTTCTGGTTTATGTACATCAAAGACAAGTTCATCGTGTACTTGAAGTAGCATTTTAGATTTAAATTTACCGCTTGATAATTCTTTATCTATTTTAATCATTGCAACCTTTATTATATCAGCGGCAGAGCCTTGTAGGGGTGCGTTTATTGCGTTTCGTTCTGCCATTGATCTAATCATTCCATTTTTTCCATTAATATCTTTAAGATATCTTTTTCTTCCCATAATTGTTATTGCATACTCTTTCTTTCGTGCCTCTTCTATTGACTTTTGCATATATGTTTTTATTAGAGGAAATTGTTCAAAATAATTATCTATAATATTTTGTGCCTCTTTTCTTTTTACGCCAATATTTTGTGCTAAACCAAAAGCAGATATACCATAAATAATTCCAAAATTGACAGACTTAGCATTAGAACGCATTTTTTTATCAACATCTTCTAATCTAACTTTATAAACTTTGGCGGCTGTTGCAGCATGAATGTCAATACCATTTTTAAAGGCATTTATCATGCCATCATCCTTACTTAACGCAGCCATTAATCTAAGTTCAATTTGTGAATAATCCGCAGCGACAATAATAAAATCGCTGTTTTTTGGCACAAATGCCTCTCTTACTCTCATTCCCGTTTCAGTTCTTATTGGAATATTTTGCATATTTGGGTTTACTGAAGAGAGCCTGCCTGTTGTCGCAACAGACTGATTAAATGTTGTGTGTATTCTCCCAGTGGTTTTTTCAATTAACTCAGGCAATGCGTCAACATATGTTGAAAGAAGCTTTTTGATCCCTCTAAAGTTTAGAATTTCTTTAATAATTGGATGAGCATCTTTTATTTTTGTAAGTTCCTCTTCTGAAGTAGAATATTGTCCTGATTTTGTTTTTTTTGGTTTTTTACTTAGCTGCATAGTGTCAAATAGAATTTCTCCCGTCTGCTTTGGAGAAGAAATATTAAATTTTTTTTCTGCTAATTGGTGTACATTGTTTGTGATTTTTTCTAGCTTATTAGACAACTCGATACTTAAATTATGCAACATTTTCTTATTTATGGTAATTCCCTCCATCTCCATTTTAGCTAAAACTATTAACAGAGGAATTTCTATTTTTTTATAAAGGGTAAGTATTTCATTCTCTTTCATCTCTTTTTCTAGTACCTTATGAAGTTGAAAAAGACATAATGATCTTTCACATGTATAATTTACTTGTGAGGTAATTGGCAAATCAGAGAAAGATAATTTTGTTTTTCCCCTACCTAATAACTCACTTTCATCAGTGATAATTAAGTTCAGATAATTTTCTACAATAAGGCTCAGAGAGTTTCTTAATTCCGGATGTAAAAGATAGTTAGCGATTTGTATATCGAAAAGATTAGATTTTATAATAACTCCTTTAGACATAAATGTTTTGAATAAACTTTTTAAGTCATATCCAACTAATGTTATTTTTGAATCTTCAAAAATTGACTTAATTTTTGTTAGAAGATCAGCGCTGTATTTGAAGAAATATCCATTTTTGTTATCAAAGGATATTGACATGCCGATAAGTTTTTTATTTAAACTTTCACTCCTGTTTGTTATTAGTTCTAATGAAAAAATTTTTTGTTTTTTAATGTTTTCAAGCAGATTTTGAATTTGAAAATCTGTTTCAACAGTTGTAAAATTTGATTTTTTTATTTCACTAATTTTTTGTGTTTTTACATCATTAAATAAGTCAAATTGTTTTTCATTTGAGCGCCTATTATTTTCATTCGGGAGGTTATTATTAATAACACGATTTTTGTTTTTATTGAGTATCCGCGATAGAAGCGTTTTAAATTCTAATTCGTTAAATAGCTCTTCTAATTTAATTTCATTTATAGGCTGATATTTTAATTGGCTTTCGTTAAAATCTATCGGAACATCTGTTATAATGGTAACTAGTTTTTTACACAACATTCCTATTTTTTCAGATGATGCAACATTTTCCTGCATCTTTCCCTTAAGTTTATGAGAGTTTGCAAATAAGCCTTCGACGCTTTTATATTCTTTTAAAAATTTTTGGGCTGTTTTTTTTCCTATACCCGGTATTCCAGGAATATTATCAGCCGAGTCACCTACCATTGCTAAATAGTCGATAACTTGATTTACATATTCAATATTAAAATTCTCCAGTACTTCTGGCACACCCCAAATGGTTGTTGGCTGCCATTTATTTCCAGGCCGATACATTAAAATCTTTTCAGAAACTAGTTGTGCAAAGTCTTTGTCAGACGTCATCATGTAAACCGTATAACCCTTTTTTTCAGCTTGCTTTGCCAAAGTTCCAATAACATCATCTGCCTCGAAACCATCTTTAAAAATTTTTGGAATATTAAAAGCAATTAAAAGTCTGTCAATATATTTAATTGCATCTCTTATCCCCTCAGGCATAGCGTCTCTGTGTGCTTTATACTCAGGATATTCTAAATGCCTTTCTGTAGGCTTACTTGTATCAAAAACAACCCCGATGTGAGTTGGATTTTCTTTTCGAATCAGCTCATTAAGCGTATTGGTAAACCCCAAAATAGCAGAGGTATCAATACCCTTAGAGTTAATTCTCGGGTTTTTTGCGAACGCGAAATAAGCTCGATAAATTAATGCAAAACCGTCTAAAAGAAATAATTTTTTTTCACTTTTCATCTTGCTGTAAAAATACAATTAATAACATTATTTAATTATTTTTACTCTTTATTAATTTAAAGTGAAAAAATCAGATAAAAGATTGTTTTTTAGTGCATTGTTTTACCCTATCATGTTTATCATAGTTATGTGGGGCCTTAAATTACTTGAGATACAATTTGATTTACAAAACACAGTTAGACAATTTGGGGTTTTGCCAAGAGACATATCTGGCATAAAAGGGGTTTTGTTTTCTCCTTTTATTCACAAAGACATACTACATTTAAGTAACAATTCTTTACCTGTTCTTATACTTGGATGGTTTCTTTTTTTTAGCTATAAAAATATCGCAAAAGAAATTTTTTTATGGTTGTTCTTTGTTTCAGGATTTTGGCTTTGGGTAATTGGACGCCCATCTATGCATATTGGAGCTAGCGGATTAGTTTATGCTCTTGCATCATTTTTATTTACTAGCGGTATAATACGCAAAAACCCTAGACTGGCAGCTATTAGTCTAATAATTATATTTTTATACGGATCAATGATTTGGGGTGTATTTCCAACTCAGCCCTCCATTTCATGGGAGGGCCATTTGTCAGGTATGGTAAGCGGTATAGTAATAGCTATTTTTTTTAAAAATTACGGCCCAAAAAGAAAAAAGTATCAGTGGGAGATAGATGAAGAAAATGAAAAAACATTAGATAGCCAAGACTCTCAACTAAAAATTACATACACAATAAAAAAACAAGATAATTAATACTAATTGATTTTGAACCAAGCTCTTTCGTGCAAGTAATAAAATACAAACTTTATTATTCTGTCCAATATTACTAAACCTGTTGCACCTTCTTTAGGAATTGGTTTTAAATCTATTAGAGGAGGGAAAAGTGTTAAGACAAAATAAGTAGTAGTCATGGCTAAAACATTCCAAGTTAATGCTTTTATTAAATGTTTTTTTTTATTTGCTTTTGACATTTTTAATAATTTAGTGGAGCGCAAATATATTAAGATTCTAATTTTTAATCTTTTAATGTGTTTTGCATTAAAAAATGTATTTTTGTTATTAAATGAAAAACATTAGAAATTTTTGCATAATTGCTCATATCGATCATGGTAAGTCAACTTTGGCAGACAGACTTTTAGAGTTTACAGGAGCTGTATCAGAAAGAGAGGCAGAAGCTCAGCTTCTTGATGATATGGACCTTGAAAAAGAAAGGGGCATTACCATAAAGAGTCATGCCATACAAATGGAGTATCGTTTTAATAACATTAACTATAGCTTAAATTTGATTGACACGCCAGGTCATGTTGATTTTTCCTACGAAGTTTCTAGATCTATTGCTGCATGCGAGGGGGCATTACTTATTGTTGATGCAGCTCAAGGAATACAAGCTCAAACTATTTCTAATTTGTATTTAGCATTGGAACACGAACTGGAGGTTGTGCCGATATTAAATAAAATTGATTTGCCTTCAGCGGAGCCAGAGGTTGTTACTGATCAGATTGTTAATCTTATTAGTTGTTCTGAAGACGATGTGATACCTGTAAGTGCCAAAACAGGTGAAGGAATAGAGATGATCCTTCAAGCAATTATTGATAAAATACCACCACCTAAAGGCGATATTGATGCGCCTTTACAAGCAATGATTTTTGATTCTGTTTATAACACATTTAGAGGTATAGAGGGATATTTTAAAGTAGTAAATGGTAAGATTACAACAGGGCAAAAAGTAAAATTTATGGCTACAGATAAAGAGTATCATGCAGACGAAATAGGAGCATTAAGACTAAAACAGTTTCCTAAAAAGGAATTGCTTGCAGGAGAAGTTGGTTATATCATTTCAGGTATTAAAACTGCCACAGAAGTTAAGGTTGGTGATACAATTACATCAGTTGAAAAGCCAGCAATAGATGCTATTAAGGGGTTTGAAGAGGTTAAGCCTATGGTTTTTGCGGGAATATATCCTGTTGATACCGAGGATTTTGAAGAGCTACGCAACTCAATGGAAAAATTACAATTAAATGATGCTTCTCTAACATTTGAACCAGAGTCTTCAATTGCACTTGGCTTTGGATTTAGGTGTGGTTTTTTAGGAATGTTGCACATGGAAATAATTCAAGAAAGATTGGAGCGTGAATTTGATATGACTGTAATAACAACTGTACCAAATGTATCCTATTATGCCTATACTAAAAAAAACGAAACATTAGAAATACACAATCCATCAGACTACCCAGATCCAAGTATATTAGAAAGAGTTGAGGAACCTTATATTCGTGCGCAGATTATCACAAAATCAGATTTTATTGGCCCCGTAATGAGCTTGTGTATTTCTAAAAGAGGAGAATTAATTAACCAAATATATTTGACAACAGATAGAGTAGAACTAATTTTTGAAATGCCATTAGGAGAAATAGTTTTTGACTTTTATGATAACTTGAAATCAATTTCAAAAGGATATGCATCATTTGACTACACTCCAATTGAATATCGCCCATCTGTTTTAGCAAAACTGGATATACTTTTGAATGGAGATCCTGTTGATGCATTATCAGCGCTAGTGCACAAAACCAACTCATACACATTGGGAAAAAAACTGTGTGTTAAGTTAAAAGAGCTTATTCCAAGACAACAGTTTGATATAGCTATTCAATCTGCTATAGGTGCAAAAATAATTTCAAGAGAAACTGTAAAAGCACTTAGAAAAGACGTAACTGCAAAATGTTATGGAGGAGACATAACAAGAAAAAGAAAACTTTTAGAAAAACAAAAGAAAGGAAAAAAAAGAATGAGACAAGTTGGTAATGTTGAAATTCCACAGGAAGCTTTTTTATCTGTTTTACAATTAAATGACTAAATAATGGGAAGAGCGTTCGAATTTAGAAAAGCCAGAAAAATGAAAAGATGGTCGAAAATGGCAAAAACTTTTACAAGAATTGGCAAGGATATTGTGATTGCAGTAAAAGAAGGAGGCCCAAACCCAGATACAAATTCAAGACTAAGACAAGTAATGCAAAATGCCAAGAGTGCAAATATGCCAAAAGATAATGTTTTGCGAGCTATTAAAAAAGCTAATGATAAAGACACGTTAAATTATGAAGAGATGTCTCTAGAGGGATATGCAGAAAATGGAATAGCAATATTTGTTGACTGTGCAACCAATAATAATAACAGGACAGTTGCAGATGTTAGGTCTTATTTTAATAAGTGCGGCGGCAACCTAGGAACAAATGGTTCTTTGGAGTTTATTTTTAACAGAAAGGGTGTTTTTACTATAAAAAGAGACAACATCACTGTAAATTTTGACGATTTTGAAATGGAATTAATTGATAGTGGTTTAGAAGAACTTGAAAAAGACAATGATCAGTTTAATATTTATTGTGATTTTAAAGATTTTAATTCTATGCAAGTGAAGATAGAGTCTTTAGGCATTCAGATTGAAAACTCAGAGTTGCAACGAATACCAAATAGTGTAAAAAAGGTTAATGCAGAACAAGCAATTTCAGTTTTAAAGTTGTTAGATTTGTTAGAAGAAAATGATGATGTGCAGCAGGTTTTTCACAATATGGAGCTAACAGAAGAGATTTTAAATTTAATGGAAAAAGAAAACAGTTTATGAACATTTTAATTTTAGGTAGCGGAGGAAGAGAGCATGCGTTTGCATGGAAAATAGCACAAAGTAGTAGTTGTAATAAATTAATAATTGCACCTGGTAATGCTGGCACAAATCAGCTTGGCACTAATATTGATATTAATATAAATGATTTTGATGCGGTAAAAGATTTGGTGTTATCATATGAAATTGATATGGTTTTAGTAGGCCCAGAAGCACCATTAGTTAATGGAATATATGACTTTTTTCAGCAAGATGAAAAACTTAGTAGGATATCTTTAATTGGCCCATCTGCTGACGGAGCAAGGCTAGAGGGAAGCAAGCATTTTGCAAAAGAGTTTATGCAAAGACACAATATTCCTACTGCAAAACACAAAACCTTTACTAAAGAAAACATAAATGAAGGGTATGAATTTATCGACTCATTGCCCAGCCCTTATGTGCTTAAGGCTGATGGTTTAGCTGCTGGCAAAGGTGTTATGATTTTGGAAAATGTGGATGAAGCAAAAAAAGAACTGAAATCTATGATAATTGACAAAAAATTTGGAGAAGCATCTTCAAAGGTAGTTGTAGAAGAGTTTCTTAAAGGGATAGAATTATCTGTTTTTATAATTACTGATGGAACCACCTATAAAATACTTCCTTCAGCTAAGGATTATAAAAGAATTGGAGAAGGAGACACAGGTTTAAACACAGGAGGTATGGGGGCTGTCTCTCCAGTTCCTTTTGCAGATAGATTTTACATAGAAAAGGTTGAAAGAGAAATAATAAAACCAACTATAGATGGATTAAAAAAAGATAATATTAAATATAAAGGATTTATATTTTTTGGACTTATTAATGTAAATGGTCAACCCAAAGTGATTGAGTATAATGTTCGTATGGGAGATCCGGAAACAGAAGCGGTTATCCCTAGAATAAAATCTGATCTCCTAAATTTATTTAAAGGAATAGATGATGGTACTTTTAGCGAAAAGGATTTGCATATAGTTGATGATATTACAGCTACAATTATGCTTGTATCAGCGGGATATCCAAATGATTACAAAAAAGGTAAAGTTATTAATGGACTTGAAGACATAACTGATTCTTTATTATTTCACTCAGGCACAACGGGTGATTCTGATATTAAAACAAATGGTGGTAGAGTTATTGCAATAACGGCTTATGGTAATACTTTGGAAGAGGCAAAAGAAACAGCATACAAAGACGCGGAAAAAATCAATTTTGAAGGCAAACAATATAGAGGGGATATAGGTTTTGATCTATGATTTAGCGTGCTCCTCATTGTTTTTTTTATGCTTGAACATTTCAATAGTCCACACAACAAGAAAAATAAAGATCACTCCAATATAAAAATAATTGATGGTATTACCAATTGATTCTACAACACCAAAAATTATTTCAAAAAAATCTGCGATAGCATAAAAGATGTTTGTCATAAATTTATTTAATTTTACGTTAACAAATTTAAATATTTATTTGTATTAATTATGTTTTTAAAACATCTTATTAACCCCAACCCTTCTATATTATTATTTTTTGGTTTTTTTTCTTTAATTTTTGTTGCGATTCCTTTAATTAATTTTGATATACATGTTGTTTTTGATCATTTTTATTTTCCTCCAATTATTGTGTTTTTTTTATCTTTAGTAGCTCCTTTCTTTTTAAGTGTAGGATTGAATAATCTTATTTATCAAAAAAATATACTTAAAAAAGAAAATATTTTAATAGGATGGGTTTTTGTTTTGTTAAGTGCGCCAATAACAAATAACGTTAAATTATGGCTGCCTCTATTTGCGTTTCTATTTATGACAAAATTTTTATTTTCATCTTATCAAAAAGATCGCCCATTTAGCCAATTATATAATGCTTCATTTATTTTAGGAATTGCTAGTTTTTTTTATCCAAGCCTAGCTATATTATTATTTTTATTAGTAATAAACACTATTAATTACAGCAATTTTAGCATTAGAATTTTAATAATTGTATTATTAGGCTTTGCGACACCGTTCTTATTAAGCATTATATTTTCATTTTTAACAAACATAGATGTTCCTATGCCTGAGACTTCTAACTTAGATAGATTTGATTTTTCACAATTTCATCATTTACACTTATCTAAATTATCATGGCTTATTGTATTAATGATTATTTTATTGCTTTCCTTTAACGAGCTTTTCACTTGGCTATATAAAAAAAGTATTAAATCTAGAAAAACATTTAAAACTTTAATCTGGTTTTTTTTCATTTTGATAATAATATCAATGTTTTTTGGTTTGGAATACTTGTTTTTTTTGCTTTTCCCACTTTCTGTAATAATAGCAAATTACTTTATATATTCAAAGAAAAGAACTTTAGCAAATGTGTTATTTGCTTTATTGTTAGTCACTTCTTTAAGTTATAGATTTTGGATTGTTTTTTAATGTGTAAGTTTGTACATTAAATATATTAATTATGAAATTTGGAGTAGTTGTTTTTCCCGGCTCAAACTGTGATATGGATATGTTTTATGTGTTAAAAAACATTATGAAACAAAAAGTGGTTAAGTTATGGCATAAAGAAACCGATCTTAAAGGCGTTGATTTTATTGTTTTGCCAGGTGGTTTTTCTTATGGAGATTATCTAAGATCCGGTGCCATTGCTAGATTTTCTCCTATTATGAAAGAAATAATAGGTTTTGCAAATTCTGGTGGCTTTGTTTTAGGCATCTGTAATGGTTTTCAAATTTTAACTGAAAGCGGATTGTTACCTGGCGCACTCTTGCACAATACATCGCATAAGTTTATTTGCAAAAATATTTATTTAAAAGTCAATACAAAAAACACGTTAGTAACTAATTGTTTTGATAATTCCCCTATCAAAATTCCTATTGCACATGGTGAAGGAAGATATTATGCTGACACGAAAACCATAAAGTCATTAGAGGAAAAAAATCAAATTTTATTTCAATATTGTAATGATCAGGGAAAAATCAATGAAGACGCAAACCCAAATGGTTCGGTGATGAATATTGCTGGTATATGCAACGAAGACAGAAATGTTTTTGGTATGATGCCCCATCCTGAAAGGGCAGCAGATAAGGAGCTTTCCAATGAGGATGGCAAATTGCTTTTTGATAGTATTTTAAATCATTACAATTAGCATGTAAATAGTTTCTTTACTAAATTTTCTTCACCACAAAATAAGCAAATTAAATTAAATCTTACATCATAAGCGATTTAAAAATGTATGCCACTATACATAATTTTTAATTAAAGTTATGAAACTAATTTGTGTTTTTTTTTAACAATTGAAGTTGATAAATAATTTTGATTTTCTTTTATTCAAAATAGGCATTTTAAATTTTAAATTAAATATTTGCGGTATTGTTTTATCAATTTATTCCTCCCGTTTTTGAGCTGATTAATCAGCCAAAAGAGGAATCCAATTTTTATTAAAAGACGTGTTTAACTGTTTGTTAGCAACGCATTGTTGAAAAAGAGTTATTTGCCCGTGTTTGTAAATCTTGTTAAGTTGTAAATTAGATGTTTTAATAATCAGTATAAATTTTATACCATGCAGATAGAAGAAATTTTTAAGAGAAATCATGTTAAAATGCCGTTTCAGATCGAAAAAATAACCGAAGCTGTTTTTAAGGCAATGATTTCAGTCAAAAACGGAGAGCCAAAAGACGCAGAATTAATTGCCAATCAAGTTAATAATGTTTTATTAAAAAGAAAACTAGAAATTCCAAATTATGTTCCCAATGTTGAAGAAATACAAGACCTAGTTGAACAGACTCTTATGCAAAGTCAATTTTTAGACGTAGCTAAAGCATACATATTATATAGAAATATACAAACAAAAAAAAGACAGAGAAACATTTTTGAAAGAAGAATGACTTTAAAACCGTTTGAGTATCCTGAACTGTATGAGTATGTACCGGCAATACGGCATTCATACTGGATACATACAGAGTTTAACTTTACTAGCGACATACAAGATTTTAAAACACATTTGTCTGAACCGGAAAGAAATGCAATTAAAAACGCTATGCTTGCCATCTCTCAAATTGAAGTGGCTGTAAAAAATTTTTGGGGAGATATTTATCACAGAATCCCAAAGCCAGAAGTAGGTGCCGTTGGCTCGACATTTGCTGAGAGTGAAGTGCGCCATACAGATGCATATTCGCATTTGCTTGAGATATTAGGCCTCAATAATGAATTTAAAAATTTAAAGAAAAACCCAGTAATAATGAAAAGGGTAAGGTATCTTGATGCTGCACTAGTAAGCTCTAAAAGTGAAAATGATAGACAGTACACGGAGTCAATCTTACTGTTTTCACTGTTTATAGAACATGTTTCTTTGTTTTCACAGTTTTTAATTATTATGGCTTTTAATAAACACAAGAATATGTTAAAAGGAATATCAAATGTAGTAGAGGCCACATCAAAAGAGGAACAGATTCACGGTGATTTTGGAATAGATTTAATTAAAATTGTTAAGCAAGAGAATCCTGAGTGGTTTGATGTGAAATATGAATTTAAGATACAAAGCATGTGTAAAACTGCATATGATGCTGAAAGCGCAATCATTGATTGGATTTTTGAAAAAGGAGAAGTTGATTTTCTGCCAAAATCTCAGATAAAAGAATTTATTAAAGATCGGTTCAATAGATCATTAGAGAGTATTGGCGTAAAAAAAGTATTCGAAACAGATCAAAGCTTATTAAATGAAACTGAATGGTTTAATGATGAAATAATAGGCACAAAACATGTAGACTTTTTTGTAAAAAGATCAATCAATTACAGCAAAAAAGCACAAAGTATAACCGCACAAGATTTATTTTAAGATATGCAAGACACGAACAAAGACTTGAAGCAATCAAAAGATTTAGCTGAAAAAAAAGTTAATACAGATTATGAATATTTATTAAATGCACGTAAGTCTGCTGTAAATAGTCAAAAAAAAGATGCAGAGTTTAAATGGCTTACAGAGCACAGCAGGAATTTTCTTGCTGCTGGATACGTGCCTGAAGGTATTAAGCCTGAGACCAGAATTAGAGAAATAGCTGACAGGGCTGAAGAAATTTTAGGAATTAATGGCTTTGGCGATAAGTTTTATAATTATATGCAAAAAGGTTATTTTTCTTTATCCTCACCTGTTTGGTCAAATTTCGGAAAAGAAAGAGGCTTACCTATAAGCTGCTTTGGGTCAAATATTTCTGATGACATGGGCAATATTTTATATACGCAGTCAGAAGTTGGAATGATGTCAAAGTTAGGAGGAGGGACATCTGGGTATTTTGGAAACATCAGACACCGAGGAGCAAAAGTTAAAGATAATGGAGAAGCGTCTGGATCGGTACACATAATGCAGCTGTTTGAAACTATGGTTGACGTCGTCAGTCAAGGGTCAGTACGAAGAGGAAGGTTTTCTCCTTACCTTCCTGTTGAGCATAGTGATATAATGGAGTTTTTAGATATTGGAACAGAAGGAAACCCAATACAAGAATTAACTCATGGTGTTTCTGTCACTAATAAATGGCTGGAGGAGATGGTTGAAGGAGACATGCATAAAAGAGCTATTTGGGCTAAAGTTTTACAAAGAAGAGGAGAAATAGGATACCCATATATTTTCTTTAAGGATAATGCAAATAATGGAGCACCTGAAGTTTATAAACAAAATAAATATAGTGTCAACGCAAGCAATTTATGTACAGAAATAATGCTTCCCTCTAACGACAAATGGTCATTTGTATGTTGCCTTTCGTCTTTGAATGTTTTGCATTATGATGATTGGAAAGAGACGGATGCGGTTGAAACAATGATCTTTTTTCTAGATGCCGTAATTAGTGAGTTTGTTGAAAAATTAGATGTTTATAGAGACTCTAAAGAGCTTGATGATAAACAAACGTTCTTATTTATGAAAAGAGCATATGATTTCGCACAAGAACATAGAGCCTTAGGACTTGGTGTTTTAGGCTGGCACTCATTTTTACAGTCTAAAATGTTATCATTTAATAGTCAAGAGGCATATAATTTAAATACGGAAGTTTTTAAATTTATAAAAGAAAAATCATACACAGCATCAGAACAGCTTGCAGAATTGTTTGGTGAACCTGAAGTTTTAAAAGGAGTTGGCAGAAGAAACGCTACCTTAAATGCCATTGCCCCAACAACATCTTCTGCATTTATCTTGGGTCAGGTGTCGCAAGGAATTGAGCCTATTTGGTCAAATATATATGTTAAAGATATAGCAAAAACAAAATGTACAATCAAAAATCCGTTTTTAGTTAAATTGTTAGCAGAAAAAGCCCAAAACACAGATGAAGTGTGGAAAAATATTAGAGATAAAGATGGATCCGTACAACACCTGGACTTTTTATCTGAACAAGAGAAAGACGTGTTCAAGACTTATGCAGAAATTGATCAAATGGATATAATTTATCAAGCAGCTAACAGACAAAACTATATTGATCAGGGACAATCAGTTAACCTCATGGTACACCCCAATATGCCAACTAAAGATATTAATAAACTATATCTTACAGCATGGCAATTAGGTTTAAAATCTTTATATTACCAACACAGTATGAATGCTGCTCAACAGTTTAAACAAAATAAGGAATGTGCTTCATGCGAAGCATAAAAATGAGAATTTTTAAATATTTTCTCGCTTTAACATTATTTAGTTGTGCAAATATTATTATGCCCACGGGGGGTGAAAAGGACATACAACCCCCAAAAATACTAAACACCTTTTATATAAAAGAAAATAACACAATTACCCTTCAATTTGATTTTGATGAGTATATACAGATAAATAATTGGGATAAATATTTTTACATTTCTCCTCCTATTGGAGGCAAAGTAAAGAAAAAGATTAAAGGAAAATCACTAATATTAAAAATAGAAGATACTCTTTTTAATCAATCAACTTATAGTATTTATTTGAGTTCATGCATAAAAGATAATAATGAAGGCAATATATTATTAGAATATGTTCATAATTTTTCTTTAGACACAGTCTTAGATACAATGTCTATAAATGGCTTTTTACAAGACGCATATACTTTAGATACGCTTGAATCATCTGCTGTTTTACTTTATGGTACAGAAATACACGACTCTTTAATTTTTAAAATACCACCAAATTTTATAGCTAGGACAGATAAAAATGGAAACTTTAATTTTTCTAATTTGGATGCAAAAACATATAACATTTTTGCGCACCAAGATTTCGATTATAAATATTCTAATAATAAAAAAATTGCATTTTTAAATAATGCAATTAACGCTACAAAAGATAGCTTTTTGTTTCTGTACGCATTTGAACCAATATTACATAGCAATGCATTAACAGATAGTTCTTTAACTACGCAAAAAGATACGATTAATAAATTAGTTGTAGATTCATCTCAAATTTTTGAAAATAACTATGGTAATCTTGAACTAGTTTTTGATGAAAATAATGCTTGTGTAATACAATTAATAAATAATGATAAAGTAATAAAAGAAAAAAGTTTTTTAAAAGAACCCTACATAATTAAAAATATTCCACCGGCTAGCTATAGAATAAAATATATTGATGATTTAAATAGTGATGGTATGTGGACCACCGGAGATAGGGAGCACAGGGTTCAGCCTGAGCGAGTTATTTATTATCCAAACAGCGTAAATATTCGAGAAAATTGGGATTTGGTGTTGGATTGGTTTATTTTAGAATAAAATCATCTTGATCTTTTAAAAAATTCATTTGCCTTCTTTTAAGCTTTAAGTCTTTGCTTGATAGATGTAATTCAAAGACATTATCTATATTTTCTTTCGCATCAAATATTTTATTTCCGAAAGCATCATAAGCTTTAGATTTACCGTTAAATGGTATTTTATTTGCATCAATACCAATCCTATTAACACCAACAGTATAACATTGATTTTCTATAGACCTAGCCTTTAATAATGTATCCCAAGCATCGATTCTTTTTTTAGGCCAATTTGCCAAGTATATTAATACATCATAATTAACATTATTTCTTGAAAAAACAGGAAATCTTAAATCATAGCAAATTAGTGGGCAAATTTTCCATCCCTCTACATCTACAATTATTCTTTTTGCTCCTGCTGTAATGAACTGATCTTCTTTTACTTTAGAAAATAAATGTCGTTTATCATATTTAAAAATCTCTCCATTTTTAGAAACCCATATTGCTCTATTGTAAATTTTATTATTTTCCTTAATCATTAAACTACCTGTTATAGCGCTATTCTTTTTTAGTGCGATTTGCTGCATCCACTTTACTGTTTTGCCAGTCATTGTTTCAGACAAATCAATAGAGTCAGGGCAAAAAGCAGTATTAAACATTTCAGGAAGTAAAATTAAATCTGAATTGTCAACGAAGGAGATAAGATTTTCATAGTGCTGCAGGTTTTTTTCTTTGTTTTTCCAAAATATTTGAGACTGTATTAATACGATTTTCAATTCATCTTTCATAAATCAATCTAAAATCATCTTTTTCTCTATACGTCCATCTTCAAGAATATTTATAATCACATTATTTTTCTTTAAGTTTGTTTTGCGCCCTAAAATGTCTACTGACTCAATTATTTTTTGTTTGAAGTCATTATCTTTAATATATGTTGGGTTTACTGGTATTTTAAAATCAACGATTACAGGAAAATGATCTGAAGCAGTTTTTGTGTCATTCCAAAATAAGTTGCTCTGAGACAAAAGAAACGGACTCATATGTTCTGTAGATAAAATAAATGATTTACTAACCGTCATAACACTATTCGTAAAAAAAACAAAGTCAAGTCTACCTGGAGGGTAATCACCAAAAGATGGGTAGCTTTTGTCCCAGGTGTAGGCAATATCTTTCTCATTAAAATAACTTACTTGATCTTTTAAAGGACTATTGTCCCAATCAGGTAATCCTCCGCTTCCAAAGGTATTAGTGTCAGAAATAGAACCGTTTATAATAGTGTAGTATTGTTTTGAGTAACCAACTAAATTCATGTCACCAGAAAAACATATAGGTGTATTAGTTGGTAAATCAATAACTCCGCTACCCGATGTTTTAGCGTCGTGAATAAATTCAATAACTGCATCAAAATTTTCTTGTCGGCCTTCATTATTATCACAACATGGAGGGTGAGCGTTTATGATTAAAATGTCAGATAAATAAATGCTGTCTGGCAAATCTATCAATTCTGCATTAATTCTAGTAGTAATCTGCCAGGAATCAATAGATGGATATTTTGAGATTGTTAAATTACCAGTATTGAAATTAGTTAAAATGTATGGGTGACTAATATAGTTTGAGTCTAAAAATGCCACGACATCACTATAGTTTGTAGAGCCACATTCCTGATATGTAACAATATCTGCATCAACAACTTCAAATATTCTTTGATGCTCATCTTTTCTACTATTACTTTTAAGCCCGTTATTCCAAACATTATATGTCATAATCCTTATATCGGTATTTTCATGTTTTAGTAAATCTGTCGTGTTGTTAGTAAAAGACGAATTGTCAAAGATGTATGTAAACACAGATCCATTGTCAGGCATTACATCTCCTCCTAATATTTCTTTTATTGAAATAGATATAGTGTCTGAAAAAAACTGTCTATTTATGGCAATTTCATATTCATCTGAACTATATGTTGGAAGAGGAATAATGTCAAGACTATATAGCGCAAGAGTATCAACAATAGGAAAGTTAGTATCGTCAAAGATGAATTTATCGTAAAAATTTATTCCATATTCAGAACCAATGTTATTAGTATAGTATCCCGTAAAAGCGTTGTTATCAGCATCAATATTTATTATAATTTTTGAAGGAGTTATAAATTGTTCAGTTAAGTCTATTTCTTGATCACACTTGATTTTAATGAATAAATATTCGTTGTTATTAGCTACGCTAAACGACAATAAATCTACTAAGGGTGAGTCAAACATGTTGTCATTATAACTAACATTAACAGAGCTCCAATCATCAAAAAATCCATCGATTTTGATATTACTTTGGCCATAACAATTATTAAAATAGAATAATATAAAAAGGATTATTAATACTATTTTTTTAATGTTTAACAATGATAAATCTAATCTTAAGATTTTCAAAATAATTATTTTAGAATCAACTTGT
>TARA_B100000963_G_scaffold175469_1_pt1 | contig 25081 bp, 20 predicted proteins | sample TARA_B100000963 | Tara Oceans TARA_B100000963 (sample SAMEA2622097) | marine metagenome | biome: marine biome (ENVO:00000447); feature: surface water layer (ENVO:00002042); material: "saline water (ENVO:00002010), including plankton (ENVO:xxxxxxxx)" | depth 5 m | reverse complement strand
ACACCTTTTAATTTTCCTGCAATGGTTCCAATGTGGATGTTTCCAATATCTATAGCATGTGGTAATTCTTTTATTTTGAAACCTTCTGAAAAAAATCCATCATGTGCAATAAAACTAGCTGAATTATTTACTGAGGCTGGATTACCAGACGGTGTTTTAAATGTATTAAATGGAGATAAAGATGTCGTCAACATGCTGTTAAAAGATGAGAGAATCTCTTCAATAAGTTTTGTTGGCTCAACTCCAGTAGCAAAATATATTTATTCTGAATCAGCAAAATACAATAAAAGGGTTCAGGCGTTAGGTGGGGCAAAAAATCATTTAGTTGTTATGCCTGATGCAAATATTGATCAAGCTGTTGATGGAATAATGGGAGCAGCTTATGGCTCTGCTGGAGAGAGATGTATGGCAATTTCTGTTGCAGTTGCTGTTGGTGATATTGCTGATGAGTTAGTTGAAAAAATAAACATTGAAACACAAAAATTAAAAATAGCTCCTTGGACTGACATAGATTCAGATATGGGCCCAGTTATATCAGCAGAACATAAAGAAAAAATTGAAAATTATATTCAAAGTGGAATAAACGAGGGAGCTGATATTATAGCAGATGGAAGAGAATACAAAATTCAAGGATATGAAAATGGTTATTTTATAGGTCCAACACTATTTGATAACGTAAAAAGTAATATGCAAATTTATAAAGAAGAGATCTTTGGTCCAGTTTTATCAGTGGTTAGAGTTAAAGATTTTAGTGAAGCAATAGATTTAGTTAATAGACACGAATTTGGTAATGGAACAAGTATCTACACCTCCGATGGAGATACTGCTAGAAATTTTTCTTCTAATTGTAAAATAGGCATGGTTGGTATAAATATCCCTATACCTGTTCCTATGGCTTTTCATAGTTTTGGCGGTTGGAAACAATCTTTATTTGGCGATCATTCAATGCACGGCATAGAGGGTGTTAGATTTTTTACTAAGCTAAAAACGGTTACCTCTAGATGGCCTGGAAATATTAAATCTGGTCCTGAATTTAAAATGCCAACTAACTAAACAAATGAATATATTAGTAACTGGATGTGCAGGATTTATAGGATTTCATATCGTAGAAAAATTAATTCAAAATAGAAGAATTTCAGAAAAAATATTTGGGATAGATAATATAAATTCTTATTATGATGTTGACTTAAAAAAAAATAGGTTAAAGATATTAAAAAAAAATAAAAATTTTATTTTTGAAAAAATTGATATATGTAATTTTAATAAACTTGAAAATTTTTGTAAAAAAAATAAGATAAAAAAAATTATTCATCTTGCTGCTCAAGCAGGTGTAAGATATTCAATTGATAATCCTAAAACTTATCATGACAATAATATTAATGGTTTTTTTAATATTTTAGAAGTTTCAAGAATTTTAAAAATAAATCACTTGATTTGCGCATCTACTAGTTCGGTATATGGAAAAAATAATCGATACCCAACAAAAGAAAATTTTATAACAGATAGCCCCAAATCTTTCTATGCGGCAACAAAAAAATGTAATGAAATAATGGCTTATTCATATAGCGAAATTTATAATTTACCAATAACAATGCTACGTTTTTTCACTGTTTATGGAAGTTTAGGTAGGCCTGACATGTCATTATTTAAATTCACAAAAAATATCTTAAATAATAAAAAAATCGATGTTTATAATTATGGAAATCACATAAGAGATTTTACTCATGTTTATGATGTAGCAAATTGTGTAATAAAAATTATAAATAAAAAAACTAAAAATAATCCACAATTTAATATTTTAAATTTATCAGGTTCAAATCCTCAAAAATTAAAATATTTTATAAAATTAATTGAAAAAAAGCTTAATACAAAATCTAAGAAAAATATGATGAAGATGCAGAAGGGTGATGTACACAAATCACATGGTGACAATACTAAATTATTAAATTATATTGGGAAATATAATTTTCAACCTATTGAAAGAGGTATAGAGGAATTTATAGACTGGTATTTTTTTTATTATAAATAAATGGATAACGAATGAATAATCTAACACCACTAGAGACTTTTCTAGAAAATAAACTTAAGATCATATTTTTTTTTATTTTCTCAATTATTATATCAGTATTTATATATATTAATTATAATCAAAACAAATATAATAACATAATAAGTAGTTATACATCAATTGATTTGAACGAAAAAAATACACAAACTTACTTAATTAATTTAAATAATGAAATCTTATTAGGAAACCAAAGTTTACATTCTTTAATCAATGAATTTAAAAATAAATTTATAGTTATAGAATGTTCAAATATAGAAAAGATTTACCAATCAAATTTTATTACATTAAATATCGCTCAATGCCCAACAGATGATAGTTCAAGATTATTTACCTTTGAAGTTAAGAACCATCAATTATTTACAACAAATCTTTCTAATATAGATGTTGTTACAAATGTAAAAAAAGAATTTGAGTTTTTAAAAAAAAGCATGGTTGATTTTAAATCGATTAAATTAGAAATTCAAACTGCAGAAAATAAAACTTTTTTAAATGTAAAAATGATTAAAGAGGATAATTATAAATATAATATAAATGAGTCACAAATTATTGCTCAACCTGTTATTTTTAAGTTAAGAGAATTATTCAATAAAAATTTAATTGACTCAATTGACGGAGTGCAAAATGAAGTTGAGAGGGCAGTTAATTTTATAGGTATACAATTGGATAAACTAGATAACGATTTAAATATCACAAAAGAAAACCTTTATAATAATATTATAGCTGATTTAAAAACTTTTTATGAAACGAAGAAATTTTCTAATGAATATAGCAATTTTTGGTTGAATGAGGTTCAAACTGACCAAAAGCCAAGTGAATTCATAGAGAACGCAATAAAAAATTTAAATCAGTTAAAAAATAATAATTTAAAACAAAATGGAATATTTCAAGAAATTTCCTTATATGAAAAAAATGTTCTTGGAAGTAATTATAATGCTAATTTTGATTATCTAAGAAATCAAATGATTTTTGATGAAAATTATCTTAGTTTCGATAATTTCTCAGTAACCGCTGATAAGGTATTTAATAAGTTACCATTATTGATAGTTTCTTTTCTTTTCTTTTCTAATTTGTTATTTTTTACAGCTTTAATATTAATTAATAATTTAAGAAAAAAATAAATTTGAAAAAATATCTTAAGAATATAATCAGAACAAACCTCGATAAATATTATCATTTAAAAAATTATTATTTTTTAAATGAAAATAATTATCTTGTACTTCTTTATCACCGGGTACAAAATAAACATATTGTTGATCCAACTTATAATTATATTCTTACTGAAGAATTTTATAATCAAATTAGGTACATAAATAAAAATTATGATATTGTATCTGTAAATGATATTTTTAAGAAAAATAAAACTTCTAAACCGAAAATATTAATTACTTTTGATGATGCTTATAAAGATAATTATACAAATGCTTTTCCTATTTTAAAAGAATTTAATTTAAGTTCTTTATTTTTTCTTCCAACATATTTTATTGATAATAAAAAAGTTCTATGGGATAGACATATTTGTCTTCTGTTAATTTACGCCAACGATACTAAAAAAAAAATTGAAATATTTGATTCAAATAATAAGTTAATATTTTTTAAGCATCAAAATCAAAAATTAAATAATAAAAATTTTTGGGATATTATTAATTATTTTAAAAAAACAAATATCAATCTTATAAACTCCACCATAAAAAATTTATCTAATGATTTAAATTTCCCAATAAATCTATTAAACACTGAGTATTGTTTTTCTGAAGAAGATATTAGAATTATGTCAAAACATAATATTTATTTTGGTTCACATTCTCATTTTCATTTATCTTTAAAAGATAAATCGCATCATGAAGTTGTAAATGAATTAATATTAAGTAGTAATATTATTAAAAATATAACAAAAAAAAAATGTAATTATTTTGCCTTCCCTTTTGGCAGTTTTAACGATTTTTCTTTCTCCCAAATAGATTATTTAAGTCCAAATATTTTTGATAAGATTTTTTTAAATATTAAAGGTTTGTCAACAATTGATGAAAAGTTTGCAAAGAGAATAATTATGCACTCTAACAAAAATTGCAAATATATTATGGGTTAATCAAGTCCAATTTTAGTTATAAAATAATTATTATATGTATCATTTTTATATATTTTGATATTATTTTTTTTTAAGATTTTTAAAACCTCTTTATTACTCATTGGAAGATCATATTTTGCATATATTCCATCAAGAGTATCTAAAATTGATAATGAAGATAATTGTTTATCATTTAGTTGATAAATATTTTTGTAATCCCAGATAGGTATAATACAATCTGAAAAAAATTTTACTTGAAAAAAAATTCTATCAATAAATCTTTTAATTTTAAGTAGTATATCTATATTTTTATGCAAAAAAATTTCAAATTCTTCATATTTTATAAGATTTGAAATTAATGGTCGCCATATTAAATATTTAGGATGAAATATTCCAATCTTCGGTTTTTTATATATATCAAAAATTACTAGTCCATTGTCTTTAACAAATTCATGAAGTTTTAAAATTGATTTTTTAGGATTTGGTGTATGCTGTAAAACTCCTCTGCAAAAAACAATATCAAATTTTTTTTTTGGTTCTAATTCAAGAAAATTTGCTTTTGCCAATTTGACATTTTTTTTATTTTTGCTGATATTATGAAAAATTGCATCAGAGAGGTCTAGGCTACAACACAATTTAGAAAATTTAGCAAAATGTTCAGTAAATCTTCCAGCTCCACATCCAATCTCAAGTATTTCTTTATTTTCTAAAATAGAAAAATCTTGATGTAAAATTTTTTTTAAAAAATTATAAGATAACGTAAATTTGTTTCTACTATCTATTTGAACGTTTGTATAATCTCTCCATTGTTTACCAAAATTTTTTACTGATTTGTCGTTTTCTGTGTATATAGTTATGTTTGATGAAATTTTAATAATTTCATTTTTAAAATATTCTGAAAACATACTATTGTGTATACATTAAGAATACAATGTATTAAATCAATTATTAATTATGTGTGGTTTTTTATTTTCACTAACAAAAAATGATGAGCTATTTCAAAAAGATACATTTTTAAATATTTTGCAGACTTTAAATAGAAGAGGACCTGATGACGAGGGTTATTTTGAAACACAAATAAATAAATTTAATTTAAAATTTGGTTTTAAGAGATTATCAATTCAAGATTTAACCATTAATGGTCACCAACCAAAAATATCGAATTCAAATTCAGTTATTATATTTAATGGTGAAATTTATAATCATAATGAATTGAGAGCAAAACTAATTAAAGAAAAACCAATAAATTTGAACAGTTCTGGAGATACAGAAACTTTGATTTATTATTTAGATCATTTTGGGATAGATAATTTCTTAGAAAATTGTGAAGGAATGTTTTCAATAATTTATTTTAATAGACAAAACAATAAATTATATTTTATAAGAGATCTTACTGGCGAAAAACCTCTATATTTATCATTAACAGATAAGTATTTACTCTGTGCGTCTGATCTTTTTCCTTTTATTAAAATACTAAAAGATAATAAACAGCTATGTCATAGTTCAATAGCAAGTTTTTTAAACTACTCATATATTCCTACGCCTAATACAATATTTAAAAATATTTTTAAGCTTCCACCAGCATCTTTTATTGAGATAGATATTAATAATTTAAAATTAAATAAAATAAATTCTTTTAGTGAAATAAAAAAATTAAATTTTGTTAAATTTATAAAATGGTGGCAATTAGATAAATTCAACAAACCAATATCAAATGATAAAACTAATAATATTAAATCTAATACAAGAAATTTAATCGAAAATTCTATAAAAAAACAACTTATTTCTGATGCTTCACTTGGAACATTTCTTTCAGGAGGAGTTGATTCTAGCATTGTGACAGCAGTTGCTTCAAAACATATCAATAATCTTAAAACATTTACTGTAGGCTATGAATTTGATGAAATGGATGAGTCAAAACATGCAAAAACAGTATCAAGTTACTTTAAAACAAATCATCAAACTATTATTCTAAAAAAAAATTTTGTAATTGATTCTATTTATAAGATTCAAGAATCTTACTCTGAACCTTTTGCAGACTCATCACAAATTCCTACTATTTTATTATCTGAATTTGCATCTAAACATATTAAAGTTGCATTAGGAGGTGATGGTGGTGATGAAGTATTTGGAGGATATAATCGATATTTAATTTCAAATAAATATTGGAAATTGATAAATATTTTACCTCTTGTTGTTCGAAATACTATTTTTAAAATGTTATTAAAAATTCCTAAAAATTTACAAAATTATTTTTTAAGCATAGTACTTTCAAAAAATATAATATCATCAAATTATAATCTAGAGAAAATTATTACAAAATTAATGCAGGTTAAAAATGAGTTTATTTTTTTTAATAATTTTATATCAGAATATTCTCATTCAGATTTACCATTAATAAATAAAGAAATTACCTATGATAAATACAATGAAATTTTTGATAGTTATCAAAATCAAAACATAGTAGAAAAAATGATGAAAACTGATTTTAATACTTATTTGCATGATGATATTTTATGTAAAGTGGACAGAGCTACAATGTATAATAGTTTAGAATGCCGTTCACCTTTTTTGAACAAAGATTTAATTGAATATTGTTTTAATTTACCAATGGATTACAAAATAAAAAATGGAAAATCAAAAACTTTATTAAAAAGTATATTAAATGATTATATACCAAGTGAAATTTTTAATAAACCTAAAATGGGATTTGGTATTCCTTTGAATAAATGGTTTAAAAATGATCTTAGGGAATTCATGTTCGACATATTGTTTAGTAGATCTCAAGTTATTGACGAAATAATAAATATGAAATTAGTAAAAAAACTAGTTGATGATCATGTTTCTAATAAAGTAAATAATTATGCAAAAATTTGGTCAATTATGCAATTAAAACTATGGTATGCGCATAATTATGCAAAATAAAACTTTATATATATCTTATAATGGACTTTTGGAACCTCTGGGCCAATCACAGATAATTCCTTATATTGAAATTTTATCTAAATTTACTAAAATTTCCATAATTTCAATAGAAAATCAAAACAGTTTATTTTATAAATCTAAACAAAACTTAAGAAGTATTTTAAAAAAAAAAAAAATACAATGGAAATTTTTCAACAGAAATAATTTTTCTACATTTAAAAATATATTTATAATAAGTAAAATAATTTTTACGTCAATTTTTCTAATGTATAAAAAAAAGATAAATATTGTTCATGCAAGAAGCTTTATACCTGGGTTAATAGGTTTTGTTTTAAAAAAAATTAATCCAAAAATAAAATTGATTTATGATATTAGAGGTTTTTGGATTGATGAAAAAATAGATAGAACAAAATTTACAAAAAATTATTTTTATAACTTTTTAATATTTTTAGATAAGTGTATTTATAAAAATTCAGATAGAATAATTTGTTTAACGAATCATTCTCGTTTAATTTTAATAAAGAAATACAATTTTATTAAAAAATCAAATATATTTATAATACCTACCTGCGGTGATCATAATAATTTTTTTCCAGTAAAAAATTTAAATAATAAACAAATTCAATTTTGTTATGTTGGTTCAGTTGGTGGAGCTTATGATTTTTACAAAGTTGTAAGTTTCATACTTGAAATTTATAAAAATACTAATGAAAATATTTTTTTTTCTATTATAAATACTTCTCAACATAATAAAATTAAATCAATTATGGATAAAATAAATTTTCCACGAAATTTATATAAAATCTCAGAGTCGAATAGAGAAGATATCAGTAGTTTTATAAATTCTTCTGATATCGGGTGTTTTTATGCAAATGAGAACTTTTCAATAAAAGCTTCATTTCCTACCAGAATTGCTGAGTTTTTACTTTCTGGAAAGCCAATATTATGTAACTCATTTAATGATGATGTAATAGATATGATAGATAACAATAATATTGGTATTATTTCAGACTTTAAATTAAATTATGAACCTAATTATTATACAAAAATAATTAATTACATAAAAAAAAGTCGAGATAATAGACAAGAGATAAGAAAGTTTGCGATAGATAATTTATCATTAAAATATGCAGAGAACAAATTAAGTCTTATTTATGGTAGTATAAATTGATATCAAAAACTGCTAATGATTTGTCTATTGTAATACCATACAATGGTGAACTTGCTGAGATAAAAAAATTAATAAATAAGATTAATATTTCAATACTTATTCCGAAAGAAATTATAATAGTATCATCCAAAGAAGATGAAAAATTTGAATATACAATTAGTCAAATTATTAATAAATCAATAAATCTCAAAATTATATTCAATATAAAATCTTTTCCAGGAAAATCGAGAAATATTGGAATACTTGAGTCAAGCTGTGAAAATATTCTTTTTTTAGATACTAAAACCTTTCCTGATACTAATTGGTTAAATATTAATTATAAAAAATTTATAAAAAATAATTATGATGTCCTAATTGGTGCTACCAAATATATTTATAAAAATTTTTTTGAAAAAATAAATACTGCTGCTATTAATGGAGAAAAAATTCTCAAAACTATACCTGGTTCTTTTTTTAAAAAAAAGGCATTTGAGAATATTGGTTTATTTAATCCAACTGTTAGAGCAGGAGAAGATTTAGAATTTAAGGAAAGAATATATAAATCAAATTTAAATTATTCTTTTTCTACATATTTTTTAAGATATGAATATATAAATTCTAATATTTTTAGCCTTGGAAAGAAATATTTTATTTACGCATATCACAATGCTTATATTGATTGTCTTTTATATCAAAAATATCTTTATATGTTTATTCTTACATTCCTCTTATTTTTAACAAGTTTTACAAATGAAATTATTTTTTTTTTCTCAAACTTTGCAAATATAAAACTTTTATTAGTAATAATTATTGCAGTAATAATTATTCCAAATATTTTTCTTTTATTTAAACAGTTTACAAAAAGAAAATATTTATCTTTTTTTTTAAATTTTACAATTATCTCACTCTTATCATTACTTATTTATAAGTGGAATTTAATCTCTACTTTTTATTTTTATTTTTATATTCCAAATATTACAAAAATTTATTTATTGTCATTATTTATTGTCTCTCTTTTATACAGGGGTCTGTACAATCCATATAAGAATGGGGTTGATAAAAAATTTATAAAAAAATATTTTATATTAATTGGTTTAAATGGATTAATATTAGATTTGTGTAAAGTACCTGGTTTAATTTTTGGATATTTAATTTTGCCTATATTAAATTTCAAATATAGTAATATTTTAATTTTTCCATACATTTTTAATAAAATACATAAAGCACCTGAAAAAAAAGTTTTATTTGTTTGTCCTTTTCCTTACAACATTCAAGCAGGGCAACGTTTAAAATTCGAACAATCATATCCCTATTTAGCGGAGAATAATGTCCATATTTATTTTAGCTCTTTTATTAATAACGAAACTTATAAAATAATATACAGAAAAGGCTATTTTATAACTAAATTATATTCATTAATAATTGGATATATTAAAAGGTTGACTTTAATATATTATTTAAAAAAATTTGACTCAGTCTATATTTTTATGTGGGTCACACCCTTTGGTCCACCAATATTAGAAAAAATATATCGATTATTTTCAAAAAAAATAACTTATGATATTGAAGATAATTTATTAATTAATAAAAAAAATGAAATAAACCCCCTAACTTTCGTTTTTAAAAGTAATAATAAGATTAAATTTTTAATAAATTCTTCCGATAAAATTATTGCAAGCTCACCCGAATTATCAAAAAATTGTAATCAAATATCAAATTCGAATAAAACAATTTTTATTCCTCCTGGAATAAATCTTCAGCGATACAAAGTTAGTAATCCCTATAGTAATAAAAATTTAGTAACAATAGGTTGGACTGGATCAACAGGATCAAAAGAATATTTAACTTTATTAGAAAATATTCTTATTAAATTAAGTAAAACTATTAGATTTAAATTTATTGTAATTTCAGATTTTAAATATTCAATTAAGGGTGTTAATGTTGAGTCAATAATTTGGAATAAAGAAAATGAAATAAGTGATTTATCAAAAATTGATATTGGTTTGTATCCATTAAATTTGTCTGACTCTAAATTTGTATCAGGTAAAAGTGGATTAAAGGCCTTACAGTATATGGCTATGGGACTACCTACTATAGCGACGGGAATCGGTAATACAGTAAACATAATTGATCATATGGAAAACGGTATTTTAGTTAAAGAAACAAGTGATTGGGAAAAATATATTAAGTTAATGATAGATGATCCTGATTTAAGGAGAAAAATTGGACTTAAGGGTAGACAAACTATTGAAAATAATTATTCACTAGATAAAATCAAAAAAATGTATCTTAGTAAAATCTAATAAATAATTTATAAATGAAAAAAATTTATGTAGCTGGATGTGGAGGAATGTTAGGAGATGCAATTTATAAAACTCTAAAAAATAATTTTATTCTTAAATGTAGTGATATAGATGTAAATACTAGCTGGTTAAGTTTTCTTGATTTTAGTGACTATGATTCATATTTTAATGATGTAAAAGTATTCAATCCTCAATATCTTCTTCATTTAGGTGCATTAACAGATCTAGAATTTTGTGAGAAAAATATAAACTTAACATATAAAACAAATATTATGTCAGTTGAAAATGCTGCTTTAATAGCAAAAAAATTAGACATTCCATTAATATATATCAGTACTGCAGGAATTTTTGATGGAAATAAAGATTTTTACAATGATTGGGATCTACCAAATCCAATTAATATTTATGGAGAGTCAAAATATCAAGGTGAGAAAATAATTAATAATTTACTTAATGAGTTTTATATATTCAGAGCTGGTTGGATGATGGGCGGTGGTGTAAAAAAGGATAAAAAATTTATTAGTAAAATTTTAAATCAAATTGACTCAGGAAAAACTTCATTAAATATTGTTGATGACAAATTGGGGACGCCTACATATACTTTTGATTTCGCAACAAATCTTGAAAAGGTAATTCATACAAACTTTTTTGGTACTTATAATATGGTGTGTGAGGGTTTAACGAGCAGATTTGATGTTGCAAAAGAGATAATTAAATATTTTAATTTACAAAATAATGTCTCTTTAAAAAAAGTTGACTCAAGTTTTTTTAAAAAAAAATTCTTTGCTAAAAGACCATTTTCAGAGCAGCTTATTAATTGCAAATTAGAAATGCGTAGCTTAAATACTATGAGAAATTGGAAAGTTTGTTTAAACGATTATCTTAAATCGTACTATGAAGATTAAAAAATTTTTTTTTGGCAAAAAAGTAAAATTAATTTCTCTCGATAAGTTTGAGGATCAAAGAGGTTTTTTTTATGAGAGCTTTTCTGAAAAAAAACTCAATGAACTAGGAATTTATGAAAAATTTGTTCAAGATAATATCTCTTGTAATAAAACAAAAGGAACTTTAAGAGGGCTTCATTATCAACAATATCCTAAAGCACAATCAAAACTGATAAATGTAATAAATGGATCAATTCAAGATGTTATAGTGTGTGTAGATAAAAATTCTAAATATTATGGAAAATATATTTCGGTGATAATGAAGGCTCAATTAGATGAAATATTATACATACCAGATGGATTTGCTCATGGTTTTTGTACACTAGAAGATAATACGCTTATGAATTATAAAGTATCAAATTACTATGATCCATTATTAGAAAAAACTATTCTTTATAACGATATAAATTTAAATATTGAGTGGAAAACAAGAATAGATAAAAATAAAATCTCAAATAAAGACAAAATGGGAGAAAAATTCGAAATTAAATCTAATGCATAAAATCATTATTACTGGTGCAAATGGACAGTTGGGTAGTTTATTTAAAAAACAAAAATCCAAAAAACATAAATTTTATTTTTTTGATAAAAAAAAGTTAGATATTTTGGATAAAAAAAAAATACATAATGTTTTTAAAAAAATTAAACCAAATTTTATTATAAATGCAGCAGCCTATACAAATGTTAAAAATGCTGAAAGTATATCTTATGAAAATTTAAAATGTAATTATGATGGTGTTTTAAATTTACTTGAAACAGCAAAAAAATTTAATACTTTTTTTATTCATATATCTTCTGATTACGTTTTTGATGGATTAAAAAAAAGACCTTACAAAGAAACTGATAAATGTTTACCAATAAATCAATATGGGAAATCAAAATTATTAGGTGAAAAAAAAATTACTGATTATGATTATGAAAATTATGTTATTATTAGAACTTCATGGCTCTATAGTGATAATTCAAATAATTTTTTAAATTTAATTTTAGAAAAGATTAATAATAATCAAGACTTGATGATGGTTAAGGATCTAAAAAGTAATCCAACTAGTGTAAATAATTTATTTAACTTAATTAATACTATTATTAATGATACTAAAAAAATAAAGAAAGCTAAAATTTTACATTTTAGAGATTTTGGCAATGCAATTTCACCATATGATTTTGCAAATTTCGTACTAAAAATTATAAAAATAAAAAGAAATGTTAAATCTAAAATAATCCCTGTTTTATATTCTAAATATCAATCTGATATTTGTAGGCCTCTCTATTCATCACTGAGTATTAATTATCTTATAAATAATATTAACTTCAGACCTCAGCATTGGAAAGTTGAAGTTGCCAAAATATTAGATATAAAGAGGTTATGAAAGGTATTATATTAGCAGGCGGAACTGGTTCAAGATTATATCCTTTAACAATATCTTGTTCAAAGCAATTATTACCAATATTTGATAAACCATTAATATATTACCCACTTACAACATTAATTAATATTGGAGTTGATGATATATTAATTATTTGTAGAAAAATTGATTTAAAATCTTTTAAAGATCTTTTGGGTAATGGTAAAGAATTTGGAATAAAAATAATTTACAAAATTCAAGATAAGCCCAAAGGAATAGCCGAAGCATTTATTATTGGCCAAGAATTTATAAAAAAAGAAAACGTGGCTTTAATACTTGGCGATAATATTTTTCATGGACTAAACTATGATAAAGTTTCTAAATTTTATAATAAAATTGGTGCTACAATTTTTACTTATAATGTTCCTGATCCTGAAAATTATGGTGTTGCTTACTATAGAAATAATATAGTTAATAAAATTATTGAAAAACCAAAAAATCCCAGGTCTAATTCAATAGTGACGGGCTTATATTTATATGACAACAATATCATTAATATTTCAAAGAGTATTAAACCATCAAAAAGAAAAGAATTGGAAATTAGCGATGTAAATAATTTTTATGTAAAAAATAAAAAAATGAATTCAATAAAGTTACAAGAAGGAGCAATCTGGATAGATGCAGGAAATCCTGAATCTTTATTCAGAGCTTCTGAATATATTAAAATTGTTCAAGAAAGACAAAACATACTCATTGGATCCCCACACATGTCTTCATATAGGATGGGACTTATCAATAGAAAAAAAATTATAGATATTTCAAAAAAGTTTAAGGATACTGTATATCAAAAACAGATATTATTACTTTTATAATAGCTTAAAGTGGTTTATTTATATCTTTATATAACTTTAAGCTTTTTTTCCATAATTTTCATTACAAAAAAAAATGTATACCAAAATATAATACTTCTTAATTTTGTTATTATTCTTATTTTTTTATTTGGTTTAAGAAATGAGATTGGAGGAGACTGGTGGGTTTATGAAAAAAATTTTAATTTAATTAAATATGTAACTTATCCTGAAAATTTAAGTTTATCTGATTATTCTCAATATTTGCCTTCTGATTATATATTATTTAATGCTTTTGACTTTGTTTTATCTTATTACAGTGCGACTGAATGGACATTTAATTTAATTTCATTATTTTTTGTAAAAATAGGATTGCCGATTCACTTTATGAATCTTTTTTTTACATTAATATTTTTTATTTCGTTATTAGTTTACCTTAAAAATTTTGAAAATAAATTCTTGGCGCTTACAATTTCCTTTCCTATTTTAATTATAGTTTTTAGTGTTGGATTCTTAAGGCAATCTATAGCATTTTCTTTTTTTTTATTAGCTATAACATACTTAATAGATAATAAAAAAAATAAATTTTTATTTTTTATTATCTTAGCATCATTATTTCATATCTCTATATTGATATTCGCTCCACTCTTTTTAATAGTGAATGAAAAAATATTTGAAAAAAAAAATATTTTGAGGGGTTTTTCTTTACTTATATTTTTTATAATAATTACAATTTTATTAAGTCAAAAAATTTATAGTTTATTTTACATTTATGTCGTCAATTCTTTTGAAACTTCCCAATTTGATCTTCCAAAAGGTGCTATTTACAGGATATCATTGAATTTAATAGCAGTGGTAATTTTTCTAATTTATAGCAATAAAATTTGTAGAAATGTAAATGAATATAGAATTTATTTGTATTTATCATTTCTATTTATAATTGGTTTTATATTGTTACCATTATTTCCCGTATTAGTTGATAGAATAAATTATTATTTAATACCATTACAAATATTTGCTTTTGTAAAATTTACATATTTTTATAATAAACAAAAATATCAATATCTTTCAATTATTTCTATAATAGTTGTTTATGGTTTGGTTTTATTAACTTGGATATTATTTGGCACACATTCTACATATTGGCTTCCATTTGATAATATACTTATAAATTATTCTAATGATTTGTTTTCCTATGATAAAATACTTATATATTAATGAATAAAAAAATATTACTATTCGCTAATTCAGATAGTAATTACATTCATTTTAGAATGAATTTGATCAAAAAATTGCTTAATCTTAATTATAAAGTATTTATAATTGTATCATCTAGAGCTAAATTTAGAGATATCCAAAATAAAAATTTATTTTTAATAAATTTAAAATTTTCTAGTCATAATACTAATTTTTTTTTAGAAATTATATTATTACTCAAAATTTTCTTTATTTATTTAAAAATTAAACCTGATTTTGTTTTGCATTTTACAATTAAACCAAATATTTATGGCTCAGTAATAGCAAAAATATTAAAAATTAAATCTATTAATAATATTACTGGATTAGGTAATGTATTTCTCTCTAAAAATAAATTAAGATTTTTTTATTTATTTTTATATAAATTAAGTATTAAGAAATCTTTTCATAATTTTTTTCAAAATAAATCTGATTTAAGATATTTTAGATTTAAAAAAATAATTAATTCATCAATTAATAATTATTCAATTATACCAGGTTCTGGAATTGACTTATCTAGATATACATTTCAAAAATATCCCGATTTAAATAAATTAAATTTTTTATATGTTGGAAGATTAATTAAGCAAAAAGGAATAGTTGAATTTATAGAAGCTGCAAAGCAAATTAAATCTAAATTTAAAAATTGTAATTTTATAGTAGCTGGTGATTTTGAAAAGGAAAATTCTTCATCTGTCAGTATTCAATATTTTGAAAATGCTATAAAAAACAAACATATAGAATATCTTGGATATATAAATAATATTAAAAATATCATAAAAAAATGTCACGTGATTGTACTTCCTTCTTATAGAGAGGGTTTATCGCATAGTTTGTTGTTATCAGCTGCAATAGGAAGACCATTAATTGCATCTCACACACCTGGGTGCAGAGAGTTAATTTTAGAGGGAAATAATGGTTTTTTAATAAGATCAAAAAACGTAGACTCTCTTATTTATAAAATATCGAAATTTATTAATTTATCAAATGAAAAAAAAATTATAATGGGTAATAATTCAAGAAAATTAGTTATAGATAAATTTGATGAAAGAATAGTTATTGATCAATACTTAAATTATATTAATAAAGAAAAATTGTAATTCTCAATGAAAGTTAAAAAAATAAGTATATTCGGGTTGGGTTATGTTGGTTTACCTTTACTTATAGAATTTTCAAATCATTATAAAGTTGTTGGATATGATAAAAACGAAGATAAAATTAACAAGTTAAAAAAAAAATTTAGAAATAAAAAAAATATATTAATATCTAATAATCTCCAAGACTCACAATTATCAAATATAATTATAGTTTCTGTTCCAACGCCAATTTTAAGAAATAAAAAACCAGATTTGAAACCAATATCTAGAGCGTGTAAAGATATAGATAAAATATTAAAAAAAAATGATATTGTTATATTTGAGTCTACTGTTTATCCAGGATTAACAGAAGAGTTTTGCGTACCTTTATTAGGAATTAAAAATAATTTAAAATTTAATAAAGACTTCTTTTGTGGTTATTCGCCAGAAAGAATTAACCCCGGTGACAATAAACATACTTTGACTAATATTATGAAAATTACTTCGGGATCAAATGTTAAAACAGCTAACATTATAAATAAACTATATAAAAAAATTATTAAAGCCGGAACCTATAAAGCTCCATCAATTAAAATCGCTGAGGCTGCAAAAGTTATTGAAAATGCACAAAGAGATCTAAATATTGCCTACATAAATGAGCTTTCTTTAATCTTTGATAAAATGAACATAAATACAAATGAAGTATTGAAGGCAGCAAATACTAAATGGAATTTTTTGGATTTTAAACCAGGTTTAGTTGGGGGGCATTGTATAGGTGTTGATCCTTACTATTTAACATATAAATCAAAAAAATTAGGCTACAATCCTAGAGTTATTTTGGCAGGAAGAAAGTTAAATGATAGTATACCTGATTACATATTTAAAAAAACTAAAAGATTAATGTTAGAAAAGTCCATTAGAATTAAGAATGCAAAAATATTAATAATGGGCGCAACCTTTAAAGAAAACAGTGATGATTTAAGAAACTCAAAAATTTTTGAATTTGCTAAAAAAATGAATAAACATACTAATAACATAGATTTTTATGAACCTAATTTAAATATAAGAAAATATTTAGGTTTTAAATTTATTAATTACCCTAAAAAAAATTATTATGATTGTGTAATTATAAGTGTAGCTCACAAACAAATAAAAAATATAGGTATTAAAAGTATTTTATCATTTACAAAAAAAGATAATTTAATTTTTGATTTAAAAAATATTTTTAAATATAATAAATTTTTCACTATTTAGTGTTATTTAATGCTAAATAAATTCCAAGAGGAGCATAATAAAAGGTATTAATATAGCTTCCAAAAAAATTTGAGCTAGGAAATAGTGGTTGTAATGATATTAATATTGCAATTATCATAAAATTTTTTACAATAATTTCATTATGGGGGTCATTTTTTTTTCTATTTATAATAATATTATTAATCAAATGAGTTATAAAATATCCTATAGCTAATAAATAAAATAAAAGACCTATTATTCCAATTTCTGATAAAATTTGTAAAAAATTATTATGAGGATGAGTACTGCATCCGTACAAATAAATGTTTTCAAATTTTTTACATTCTTCTCTAAATAATTTTGGCCCAACTCCCATTAAAGGACTTTCTTTGAAAACTAAAATTGCTGTTTTGTAATGCTCTTCATGCGTCGAAGTGAAAAAGTTTATATTAATTATTCCTTGACTAATATTTAAGTCTTCATTTAAAGTTCTATCAATAAACCTTTTTTTAAAAGTTGGATTGATTGAAGTAACTATTAAAATTAGTAAACTTGCTAAAAGTGCTATTAAAATAAACAACTTACGAAAATTTTTAAGAAAAATTATCATGAAAAGTGTCGTAGCTAAAAAATAAATTAAAGCTGTCCTGTCACCAGATACAAGTATTCCTAAAAGAAATGATAAATAAAGAAAAACTCCTAGTTTAGAATATATAAATTTTTTTTCTTTTTTTAAAAAAAAAGATAACCCTAATATAATTGGAAATATTCTTGATATAAAAGATCCCAATATTAATTCTTTATTGAATATTCCACTTAATCTTCCAGTATGAACTTCATCTCTTTTTAATCCGATTAAATTATAATCACTAAAGTATTGAAAAAATCCATCTATAGAAATAAATAATGTTAAAATTATTAATGAATTTAGAAAAAAACTTAAATATTTTTTTTTACTTTCTAAAATAAAGGAAATAAAAATTGCAAAAATTGTAAATCGAAAATAAAAGAGACTCGATTCTAAAGATAAAATAATATTATTTGAATTTATTGAAGAAATGATAATATAAATATTAAAAAGCAACAAATATATTACTATTTTATTATTAAATACTGAATAATTTTTAGTTAAAATAATTTTTATAAATGTAATTAAAGAAATTAATCCAATTATAAAAATAGTTAATCCTTGAGAGATTAAAAAAAAAGGAAAAATAAGAAAGAAGTATTTTTGATTAAAATTTAACACGTACTTTTATAAAATGCTTTTAATTTATTTTAATATCACTATATTAAATTAATTTTCAATATTTCATATGAATATATTATTTATAATATACCCAATTTTTGTAATTTTTTGTTTGTTTGTTTTTATTAGACTGGCACCTCTTTTAAATTTAATAGATTTACCAAATACTAGAAAAAAACATGTAGGTAGAATACCAGTAATAGGAGGAATTGTTGGAGGATTTTCAATCTTTATATTTTCTTTTTTTTCGATTTCAGAAAATGAAATTCTTAACATTTTAGTACTCTCTTCTATAATTTTGATTATTGGAATAATTGATGATGCATTTGAAATAAATTTTTCTATTAGATTATTAATTCAATTTTTAACAATAATGCTTGCAATTGGCCTTGGCTTTTCTATTCCCACTTTTGGAAATTATGAATATATTGGAGATTTAAAGCTTGGATATTTTACGTATCTTGTTACTTTTTTGGCAATTTTAAGTCTTACAAATTCTATTAATTTTATAGATGGTATCGATGGTTTATGTGCTGGTTCTGTATTAATAAGTTTAATTGGAACACTATTTTTTAAATTATTTTTTTATATAAATATTAATATTAATTTCTATTATTTTATAATACTTTTTCTAGTAATTTTTTTATTTTTTAATTTTAATAATAAATTAAAAATTTTTTTAGGTGATTCTGGTAGCACATATTTAGGTTTTTTATTGTCATTATATTTGATAAATTTTTCAAATCAAAACCCAGAACTTCATCCAGTTTTGATACTTTGGTGTATTACATTGCCTATATTTGATATAATTACTGTTACCATAAGAAGATTATCACACAATAAAAATCCTTTTTTACCTGATACATCTCACATACATCACATTTTAAGATCATTAAATATTAGTGACTTTAAAATATTTCTTATTTTGATCTTTGTGCAATTATTTTTATTGATTGTTGGAGTTTTAGTTTTCATAAATCTTGGTGCAGACTTTTCGTTATTCTTATATATATCTTTAATTATAATATATTTTTTAATTGTTTCTAAATTATCAAAATTAAATGCCTAAAAACTTAATAATTTAATTTTATTATTATTTAAGGATTTTTTTATATATGTTTGTAAATAATATTTTAGTTGAACCCAATTTTTTTTTGCTAATTTATAGTTTTATAAATATTTCTTATTATGTTAAATCCAATAAAACTAGCTTCACTATTAATTAGTATATTACCTAGATTAATTTTATTGTTCATAGTTATAATTGTTGTATAAATTGATTAAAATTATAAATTTAGAAAAATTATAATGAATACATATAAAACCATATCTGTTGTAATTCCGTTATTTAATGAATCAAAAAACATTAATGAATTATTGCGTAGATTAATTAAAGTATTAAGTAATTTTAATGAATATGAAATTATATTTATAAATGATGGATCTACAGATGATACACTAGAAAAATTATTAAAAATTTCTTCTTCCAACAAAAGAATAAAAATAATTTCGCTATCTCGTAATTTCGGTCATCAAATTGCACTTTCCGCTGGTATTGATTTTATATCTAAAGAAAATGCAGTACTAATGGATGGGGACATGCAAGATCCTCCCGAATTGATCCCTGACTTAATAAATAAACTAAAACAAAATTATAATGTTGTCTATTGTGTTAGAAAGAAAAGAAAAGAAAATTTTATAAAAAAATTTTGCTATTTTATCTTTTACAGAATTTTAAAAATATTATCTAAGGTAAACATGCCATTGGATAGTGGAGATTTTTCTGCTTTGGATCAAAAGGCTATTACTAATTTAAAAAAATTTCCTGAAAAAAATAAATATATTAGAGGTTTAAGGTCTTGGATTGGATTTAGGCAAACTAGTTACGAATATGAAAGAGATGAAAGACATAAAGGTACACCAAAATATAATTTTTTATCCCTTACCAAATTAGCATTAGATGGTTTATTTTCTTTTTCAAATTTTCCTCTTAAAATTGCAACAATGTCAGGTTTCATTATTACTTTCTTTTGTATTCTTTATATTTTATATATTTTAATAAATAAAATTTTTATTGGAGTTGCTCCACAGGGTTGGTCAAGTTTAATGATAATAGTATTATTTTTAGGTGGATTACATTTATTAGTACTTGGGATAATAGGTGAGTATATTGCAAGGATTTATGATGAAGTTAGAGGTAGACCAGACTATATCATAGATTTTACAAATAATATTTAATTAGTTATATTTTGGTTATAACACAATCTATGAATTTTCTTTATAAAAATCAAATTAATATATTATTTTTTTTTTTAATATTTTATACTCAAATTTTTTCACCAGTAATAAGTGACGACTGGTACTTTCACTATAATTACAATGATTTTATGCCTGATAGACCTTTATCGTCCTTTCTTATAATTAAAATACATCAATTAATAAACAAAGATTTTATCTTTGATGGCTTCAAGTTTTTTAAGATGTTATATCTTTTCTTAGCATATTTATTTTTATATAAATTTTACTCTTTAATCCTAAATAAAGAATATTCTCAATTCTTTTCTTTTTTTACTATTTTTTATCCAATTCATGATAGTGCTAATTATCAGATTTGGTTTATTGGCCATTTGTTGGTAATGATTATCCCTTTATTTAGTTATTATCTTTTATTGAATGATCAAAAATACAAAGCATATTTTCTTTTTGGAATATCCTCATTTATTTCTTATTCATCATTACCCTCCCAATTTTCAATAATAATTGAAAAATTTAAAAACAAATTTTTCTTGAGAGCTTTTTTTTTATGTTTCTTATTAGCTACATATATAGTGTATTATTTTTTAATAGTTTTTTATTTTAATATAGGGAATAGTGTTAATAGAATAGGTGTTGGTTTAGAAAAGGATTATTTAAAAATTATATACAACATTGTTAGCATTAAAAATATTGCTATTCATTTAATAACTTTTATAGATGTTTTGTTTGGCCCGTCACATTTTTTAAAGATTTACCTTGCTGTAAAAAATAATTCATTAATATCATTGATTTTGTCAATATTTTTAACTTATTACATTTTTTTGTTATTGAGAAAAAATATATTTAAATTTGATATGATTTATTTTAAGAAGTGTTTTTTTATAGTTGCACTATCTTTAATATTTGCTCAAATTCTGTTTATTATTACTACTAAATTTATTAATATTCCTTTTGGATTAGGAAATAGAACAAATATATATACATCATTATTTGTTGCTTTAGTTTTTATTTTTACTATTAATTTTTTTAACAAAAAAATTTTAATTTCAATTATTTTTCTATTTTTTTTATGTTTTTTTGGAAACTTGAATTACTGGAAAAAAACAAATTCTGAAATTGAATTAATTAAAAATGAAATAATTAATTTATCCAATAATTACAAAGATCAAACAATTTTGTTAAAAAATATTGAATATATAAATATATTTCAATTTAAGCATATTGAATTATTTAATGATCAATCTTATTTAGATAACTTTATTAGATCAAATAAAATAGAAACTAATAATAATTATTTTTATATTTTAAAAGACATTGAAATCAAAAAATATGAAAACATTGAAAAAATTCTAATATACGATTTTAAAAACAAAAATATTTTATTAATTAATAATTACAATGAATTATTCGAAAATTATAAGAATTATAGAGATTTTTATACAAACAGGCATTGGATACAAATGATTAATTTTTCATACTTTTATTTTCTTTTGCCTGAACATTATATGGATAAATTTATTAATTTAACTAAAAAAATATAAATAACTTTTTTAAAATTTCTCTAAAGTACTCTCTAATGCTTTTATTAATTTATTTGAGTCATCAAAGTTATTATAATGAACTAAACTTAATCTGATTACTCCATCGTTTGTATCAATACCAAGTGCTTTTAAACATCTCCAGGCATAAAAGTTATCATTTCTTGTAGCAATATTATTTTTAACTAAAATTTCACTTAAGTTTTTTGATGTTTTATTATTGCTAGTAAATGCAATAGTTGGTGCTCTATTTTTGTTAATAATTTTATTTTTTCCAATTAATTTTAAATCTTTTCTTTTAGAAAAAAGTTCCAAAATTGGATTTGCAACTTCTTGTTCATGTTGAGCAATTAGTAAGTTTATTTTTTCAATTTTACTTCTTATTGATAATTTTTTATCTTCATAATGATGATTATACAATTCAACTATATATTCGTGAATTCCTATAAGAGATGCTAATTCTTCATGATTTGGTCCACCAGGATTTATAGTGTATGGATAATTGCCTTCCAAAAATTGATGATTTTGGTTTGGTAATTCTTTTAATATATCCTCTTTTCCATACAGTAACGCTAAATGAGGTCCGTAAGTTTTATATAAACTAAAAGTATAAAAATCTACACCTAGCTCTTTTACATCTGGAAAACCATGGGGGGCAAATGACACTCCATCTCCAATCACAATAGCATTTTTTTTATGTGCAAGTTTTGAGATTTCCTTCAGGTTGTTTACTGTACCAACTATATTCGAACAATGAGTTACAGCTACAATTTTTGTTTTATCATTTAGTAATTCTTCAAATTTTTCTATTTCTAATTCAGCTGTTTCTGGATTAATCTTCCATTCTTTGATAATAGCTCCAACTTCTGATAATCTTCGCCAAGGACTTATGTTAGCTTCATGATCTTGATTAGTAACAATAATTTCATCTCCTGGTTTTAGTGAATATTTTAATGCATTAGACAAAACATATAAATTTATAGACGTCGATCCACCAATTATTATTTCTTTATTATTAGCATTAATCATTTTTGCAAAAAGTTCAGTAGCTTCATCCATGTTATCACCAGCAATTTTAGACATTGGATATTCAGCGTAAGGCTGAACTTTAGTTGAAATCATAAACTTATTTAATCGATCAATGACTTGTCGAGGAACATAGCTTCCTCCAGCATTTTCAAAAAAAGACCAATCTTTAGATACGGGATCATTAAATGCAGGAAATTGTGATCTTACATAATCTACATCTAGTTTAATATTTTCTTGTGCCAATTTATTCCTCGTAATGTATATTTTAATCTAATATTATAAAAAATAAATAAATAATTATTTTATATATGATTAATAAACGTAAATTTTATATAAATGGCAAATGGACTTATCCAATCTTTAAAAATGACTTTGAAGTTATAAATCCATCCAATGAACAATCATATGCTGTAATTTCTTTAGGAAGTAAAGAGGATGTAGATTTGGCTATAAAGTCAGCTAAGCAGGCATTTTTATCTTGGAGTCAAACTTGTAAAGAAGAAAAAATAATTCTTTTAGAAAATTTACTAAAAATTTATAAAAATAGATGGGATGAAATAACACATACAATGTCTCAAGAGATGGGAGCACCATTAGATTGGTCATCTTCCGCTCAAACTTCTTCTGGAGCAGATCATATCAATGATTTTATCTTAAGGTTAAAAAACTTTGAATTTGAAGCTAAATTTAATAAAAATTCTAATAATTATATTGTTTATGAACCTATTGGAGTATGTGGCTTAATTACACCATGGAATTGGCCTATTAATCAAATTACTTTAAAAGTGATTCCAGCACTAGCAGCTGGCTGTACAATGATATTAAAACCTTCAGAGATTGCACCTTTATCAGGAATGCTTTTTGCAGATATTATCAATGAAGCTGGTTTTCCTGCAGGTGTTTTTAATTTAGTCAATGGTGATGGAAATGGAGTAGGCACAGATTTATCTTCACACAATGATATTGATATGATCTCTTTTACTGGATCCACTAGGGCTGGAAAACTTATTTCCAAAAATGCAGCAGATACCATAAAAAGGGTTTGCTTAGAACTAGGAGGTAAAGGAGGAAATATAGTTTTTGCCGACTCACATCCTGATGCAATCAGAGAAGGTGTAAAAAACATAATGAGCAATTCTGGCCAATCTTGTGATGCGCCAACAAGAATGTTAGTTGAAAAATCAATTTATAAAAGAGCAATTGAAGAAGCTGCAGATGAAGCAAATAAAATTAAAGTTGATGTAGCATCAAAAAAAGGCAACCATATAGGCCCAGTTATTTCTCAGAAGCAATATGATAAAATAATTGATTTAATTAATAGTGGAATTGAGGAGGGCGCTACACTTGTAGCTGGAGGTCCTGAAAAACCAAATGGTTTAGAAAAAGGTTATTTTATTAAACCAACGATATTCACAGATGTATCAAATGAAATGCGAATTGCAAGAGAAGAAATTTTTGGACCAGTACTCTCAATAATTCCTTTTGAAAATGAGGATGAGGCTGTATCAATAGTGAATGATACATCATATGGATTAGGTAATTATGTCCAAACACAAGATAAAGAAAAAGCAAAAAGAGTAGCAAAAAAATTTAGATCTGGAGGTGTCTATATAAATGGACACAATGCTGATCCAGGAACCCCTTTCGGCGGTTATAGGCAGTCAGGAAATGGAAGAGAAGGTGGTTATTGGGGTTTGGAAGAATATTTAGAAATTAAAACAATATGTGGATGGGAATAATTTAAACTTTAATATTATTAAAATAATTCAATCTACCTATTATTTCATCTCTTTCAATATAATATCCTTGTAGATG
>TARA_B100000963_G_scaffold51533_1_pt1 | contig 25083 bp, 22 predicted proteins | sample TARA_B100000963 | Tara Oceans TARA_B100000963 (sample SAMEA2622097) | marine metagenome | biome: marine biome (ENVO:00000447); feature: surface water layer (ENVO:00002042); material: "saline water (ENVO:00002010), including plankton (ENVO:xxxxxxxx)" | depth 5 m | reverse complement strand
GGACTGGATCCGAGGAAAATTACTGTTTTGATTGTGGCAGGTAATCTGAATGAGGAAAGAAAAGGCGGTCCTATTTTAAAGGAAATGCTTACAGACAAGAGACACGCCCATCTTCAATTTCTCCTCATTGGGGAATTTTATTCGGAGATCAACATACCCCTCAACGTCAAATCGATGGGGTTCGTTGAAGATGATGAACTCAAGCGTATTGCCTATACTTGCGCTGACATTACGCTCCATCCCGCACCTATTGATAATCTTCCCAATACGGTGATTGAATCACTTGCTTGCGGAACTCCTGTAATCGCTTTTTCCACAGGAGGTTTGAAGGAGATGGTCACTCATCAAAAAACGGGCTGGTTGGTACAGGAAAAGGACGCGTCGTCCCTCGGCGACGCGTTGCAAAGAATTACTGCCGAACGAAGTTTCGAAAGCATCAAAGGCATGCTGCTGGATGAGCGGAAAGGGCTTTTCTCTCCCGTCCAAGTGGCCGAAAATTATATCGAGCATTTCAATTCCTTCGTTCAAACAACATGAAATTATTGGTTACAGGTTCCTCAGGGCTTATTGGCTCAGAAGTATGTGTCTACTTCTCCCAAATGGGTCATTTGATCCATGGAATAGATAACAATCAAAGAGCCACTTTTTTTGGCCCCCAGGGAGATACCACCTGGCGCCTCAAAGAATTGCGAAACACTCTACCCTCATTCACTCATCACTCAATCGACATCCGGAATCGCCGAGAAGTTTTGGACCTAATCAAAAATATAAAACCGCATGCAATCGTACACACCGCCGCTCAACCGTCACACGACAAGGCAGCCTCCATTCCCTTTGATGATTTCGACGTAAATGCAGTCGGCACAATCAATCTATTGGAAGCGGCGCGCCAATTTTGCAAAGACTCCCCATTCGTTCACATGTCTACCAATAAAGTCTATGGAGATGGACCAAATAAGATTAAACTGAAGGAACTTCCTCAAAGATGGGAATACGATGATCAGCAGTTTGTGGATGGAATACCCGAGACTTTTTCAATCGATCAATCAAAACATTCACTATTCGGTGCGTCAAAAGTTGCCGCAGATATTATGGTGCAGGAATATGGCCGTTATTTCGGCATGGCGAGTTGTTGCTTAAGAGGTGGGTGCCTTACTGGACCTTCTCATTCGGGAGTCGAACTTCATGGATTCCTGAGCTATTTGGTAAAGTGCAATTTGGAAGGATCCACCTATAAGATTTTTGGTTACAAGGGTAAGCAAGTCAGAGACAACATACACTCGGAGGACGTTGCCCGCTTCATTGATTGCTACCTTGAAGATCCATATGTTGGGGAGGTGTACAACATAGGCGGAGGCCATGCGAACAGTTGTTCAATTCTCGAAGCATTTCAAATTTGCCAAGAAATTTCAGGGAAGAAACAAATCTTTGAATATCTTGATGAGAATCGAATTGGAGATCATATCTGCTACTACAGCGATCTTTCCAAAATCAAGAAGCACTATCCTAAATTCAAAATAAGAAAATCCCTCGAACAAACGATCAGGGAAATCATTTTCGCTAAAGTTTCGAAGTCATAACCGGTTTGCCCCATAAATCTCCAAAAGTCTTGCTTGTTACCGAAACGCCTCCAGGAACTCCAAACGGATTCGGGGTTACTCTAAAAGCCCTTTTCAAGGAGATTGAACATAATGTTTTATATACTGACGCTTCTTTTAACAACCATGGAGAAAAAAATGGCTTTTTGTTCGGGCACGTTCCCTATCACCGTTCAAAAAAGGCTTTTTTCAAGTTTATTTCCGGAAGAATACCAGAATGGAGGGGTATCTTTTCGATCCTTTGGTTAAAAAAATCCATTAAGGAAAATTTCGATCTCGTTTATGCCTTTTTTTATTCGCTTTCTTGCCTCAGATTCGCCTCATGGATTGCTGAAAAGAAAGGTCTGCCTTTGATTGCGCACCTTGCTGACCACTCCGATGAATTCCACAATTCCGAGGCATCCCGTATTCTAAAGTCCGCCGGGCGATTCGTATGCATAACAAAAGACATGCGAGACAAGTATGAACTGATGCTTGGCCGGAAGGATATAGAGGTTTTGCACAACGGCGCTGAGAATGAATGTTTTGAAATCCATTCCCCGCAAAACCTCTGCTTTTCAGAAAACAACCCATTTAGACTAACATTTATTGGCGGTCTTTTCGAATATTTGCATGGTGATTGCATTGAAGATTTCTTTCTTTGTTTTTCGAAACTAAAATCTGCATTTCCTTTTTTGGAGATTCATCTTTACGGTCAACGTCAACCCACTGATTTTCTCTCAGAATTTCTAAATATTGATGGCATCACCCATCATGGAATTCTTATGCCTTTGGAGAAGAAATTCGAAGTCATGAGAAGTGCTCACTGTTTCATGATCCCATCTTCATTTTCCCTCAACAACCACGCTCACTATCGTTTTTCATTCCCCACCAAGCTTCCCGAACTTTTATGTACTGGTCGACCCATTCTTTCATACGGTCCTACCGAAACCGCAACAAACAGAATTCTTGCAGATTTGGAATTAGGCGTTCAAGTCAATCATCGATCTCAAGTTGATTTGGCCAATGCAATTAAAGAAATAATTCTCAATTACCCGAAGTATTTGTATTCATCCTCAGACTCGGGTTTTCTCTCAAAAATCAAACCTTACACAGCCAGGAAAATGAGATCCAAACTGTCCAAGGTTTTAAAGATCGATTAAGTATGTTTCTGAAATCTTTACTGAGCGTAAATGCAGTTCGCTTCAGAGTGATCCGCATACTCAAAAAACATTTTTATCAAGATCTGGGAATATCAATTCCAGTAAATGCGAATTTATGGGCGGACCTCGTTGCCAATGATTCGTTTGATTCGTTCTCAGAAATCTTCATCAAGCAGGAATACGAGGATTACTTGCCGAATGAGACCCCTCTTTCAGTCGTGGATATCGGCGCAAATTACGGATTTTTCAGTCTTTGGCTTCAGTCCAAACACCCGGAAAAGAAGATCCGGTCACTTTTGATCGAAGCCTCTCCGTCCTGTTGCGGTTCGATAGAAAAATTAATACAACAAAATAATTTGAGAAATCAGTTTTCCTATTTGAATGCTGCGATCGGTCCAAATTCCATTGCGGAAGTTGAGTTTTTCGATCGGTCTTTTATGGCAGGTTCGACTATTCCTCAAGAGGGAAATATGAAGGAAAAATCACTGCGGATAAGTTGTGTTGACGAAGAAGAGATTATTTCCCTCGCGAAATCTCCTGTAGATTTAATTAAATGCGATATAGAAGGCTCGGAATGGGAGTTTCTCAGTCACTACAGGAAACTAATAACATCAGCCAAGTACTTATTATTGGAATGGCACAGTTGGCACAACGGCGGTGGGGGATTCAACCAAATCAGAAACGAACTTGAGGAAATTGATTTTGAAATCGAAAAGTGCTCGTCGGCAGAACCTGCAGTTGGAAAAGATGGTCAAGTCGGACTTATTCTTGCCAAAAGTAAATTATAGAGCTTGAAGGTCTACGGAGAAATACCCGGTGGAAAAAACGAACTCAAGCATTTGCTTTATCCGTTTTATAAAATTTATCCTTTCAAGTTATGGTCCAAATTCAGATGGAGGGAAAATTCAAAACTGAGTCATAAACTTCCTTATCTTAACCTAAAGAGAAGGCGAATGACTGTAATAGACAGATTAGGAGCGCCTGGTGACGCTCTTATTTCCGCCAATGTAATTCGTTGCATCAAAAAAGCTTATCCTCGGATACGCTTTAATTGCATTACGCCTCATCCGGATCTTATAAAATATGATCCCAACATTGATTTTATTAATGCCCCTGAATCCTTTCATTCATTTGATTCGAGCTATTGGGAATTGATCGTTCATAAGGAGAAATACGAAAACATAATAGCTCATAACTTAAAGCGTTTAAAAATCACCAGTTTTGAATACAAATCAAAGTTTTACCTAAAGGAATCGGAAAAAAAATGGGCATCTGAGATTTTGAGCGACTGTACAAAACCAATTTTGGCAATTTGTACGAGAAGCAAAGAAAAGGTAAAAAACTGGTTGATTGAGAATTGGATTGAAGTAATCGCTGCTCTAAAAGAAAGATGCTCGATTCTGCATATTGGAGATGAAAAAGAACCGTTCCTTAATGACGTCCACCGATTTGCCGGCCAATTGACTATGCGTGAGTCCGCTGCCCTGCTTTCAAAAGCAAAGTTATTTATCGGACCAGATAGCCTGCTAATGCATGTTGCAAATGGTCTAAACATACCTAGCGTGATCATTTTTGGTGGTTCCAGACCCTCCAGATGCTTCGGATATCAGGAAAACATCAATTTGGCATCGTCCTTGGAATGTAGCCCATGTTGGATTCACGACGGTTATGAGGAGTGTGGTCACGAACTCAAATGCCTAAGCCAAATATCAACTCATCAAGTTCTCCAATCCGTAGATTCCCTACTTAACAAAAATTAAACATGACCGACTTCAGTCCCACAACAAGCTTACCTGAAATTTCTCTTGAAACTTTGCTTTGGAATTTCCTCCTTTGCGTCGTATTGTCCTTCATCCTTTGCTGGCATTTTAATGCTAGGGCCAAAAAACGGTTTTTACGAAGAGATTTAGGTTTGGTTCTTCCAGTTATCTGCCTGACAACCTTACTTGTCATTTCCGTAGTGAAATCGTCTCTTGCCTTATCTCTTGGTTTGGTTGGAGCTCTTTCGATTGTGCGATTTCGAACTCCCATAAAAGAGCCGGAAGAACTAGCCTACATATTTTTGTCGATTGCGGTTGGCTTATCATTGGGCGCCGACCAAAAGGAAGTTGCAGTCATCTCGGTTGCAATCATTTTGGCGGTGATCTCACTGATTGACAAAATGAGGGCAAAATACAACACCTCCGATGCCAATTTACTGTTGAGCATTGAAGTGGAAAGAACGGAAGCTTCCACAGCTTCTCTCTTAGCTATGATAGAGTCCATTTGTCCAGAGGCAAATGTAAGAAGAATCGATCAAGATCATAATGAATTGTCAGTGACCGCTTTGTTGAAAATTAACGACCCAAAAGTCATCAATAAATTCAGTCAGGATTTTCAAGAAAAATTTTCGAACGGTAGATTTTCCCTTATTGACGATTCGTCTATGCCCAACGAATAAAACCATGCGGCTAAATCCAAAATCCGAAGAGATACCAATACGGGCGAAATTACCCGTTTTGAACCTTTGTTGCATATTCCTCATTTTGGGTTTTTTCATGGGTTGGAAAAATGTCCCAGGATTCATCAAAGCAAACCTAATTCTTCTAAGCGAAGCTAATATTGTCGACGCATTAACGGAAGATAACGATCTTGAAACAATTCGACTCAATATTACCTTTAAAAATCTTAGCAAAATCGATTCAAAAAGACATGAAGCGATTGCAAAGGAAAGATTGGTTCGTTCGGATTCTGACTTTGTTAAGGCTGAAATAAGCTATAATGGTGAGACCAACCCATGCAAGATTAGACTCAAAGGAGATCTCGCAGACCATTGGGCTGGAGATAAGTTTTCTCTTCGAGTCGAGATGAAAGGAGATACACTGGTTAAGGGAATGAGCCGGTTCTCTCTCCAAGATCCAGTAACCAGAAACAATACCGCAGAGTGGTTATATCTAGAGACATTGAAAAAGGAAGGATGTATGGCAGTCCATTACGATTTCGTTAATTTGGTCATCAATGGAAAAAAGATGGGCATTTATGCCATTGAGGAACACTTTTCAAAGGAATTAATTGAATCAAATCAACGGAGGGAAGGCGTAATTGTAAGATTCGATGATTACTTATTATGGAAAAAATCTCCCGACGATCTCGCGTCAAACATTGAATGGAATTCGATTTTTCGATCTGCCACTGCTTTGAGTCGTAATAGCAAAAGAATATTGGCTGATGAAGTGCTCAATAATCAGAAAGTAACAGCGATCAATCTATTGAGATCAATTCAAAAAAACTCCTTGGAACCCTCAAAAATATTTGATGCTAAAATATTAGGCAAGTTCTTAGCTATTACAAGGTTATGGCAAACCGAACGTTCTTTGCTTTACGCTGATATCAACTTTTACTTCAATCCCATCACCTGCTTACTGGAACCCATCGGTTTTGACGGAAATCCTGCCCAGGGAGTCAAATCGCTCTACTGCTATTTTTCCTGGGGAGACTTAAAGGATAATTGGGTAAACTTTGCTCTTTCAGATCCGAAAATCGCCGCTTTCTACGTCCATTATTTGCATCAATTCACTTCGGAAGACTTTCTGAAAGTTTTATTCGATACGCTTCGTGATCGAGAATCCAAATATAGAAATCTCATCCGCTCTGAAATGCTTCTGAAATCTCCGTCCACAATTTGGAAAAATTATCTTACTGTCATCAACTATAATCCTGAATCAATAATACGGTCTCGGGCAGATTTGATTTCAGCAGAACTCAGCGAACAATATCTTGTACAAACCTATGGAAAGAAAAGCAGCAAAAACTCAAATATCGAAATCCTACTGAGAAACGCGACAACTCAGCCCGTTGAGGTTCTTGGGTTTTCATCAGAGGATCAGTTTTGGTCTGCGATCGATATAGTTGATATCGAGAAAAGTAAGGGACAAAGATATGACATTTTCAATGATTCAGTGGTTCTGTATGGTCAAGGTAATGGTTATACTCAAACAAAGTTCGATCAAGTCTTCACCCTGCCGCTGAAAGACCTCAACTCCTCACTTCATGCTCAAATTAGATTTCTCGGTTCGCCCAATTCATATCTAAAAACAAATGTTCCTGTTGATGATTTCAATTTTGATGCAGAGTATTTGCCTCTGAATGAAGCAACTCATTCACCCCTTAATCTTCCAGAATTCATTCTTGAAGGGAATGGCAGTTTAGTCATTCCTCCAGGTAGGCATATTTGCCAAAAAGATCTCTATGTTCCCAGTGATAAAGTTCTATACTTTTCTCCTGGTTCCATCCTTCTTTTTGAAGAAAATACAACTCTAGTCAGCGAGGGGCCCTTATATTTTCAGGGGACTAAAGAGTCTCCGATTACCTTAACTTCACTGAGGCAAAGTTGGGGAGGTCTATTGCTTGCAAACGCCCAAGGGAAGTCATTTTTTGAAAATGTAACCATTGAAAAAGTGAGCGGAATCGGAAAAGGACCCAATCCACAAGGAAAGATTAGCAATGGATGGACGATGACTGGAGGAGTGACCGTCTTCAACAGTGACGTTGATTTCATTCAATGCGTTTTGAGAGATTTTCAAACAGAAGATGCCTTGAACATCGTATCTTCGTCATTCATTTTGGAAGGTTGCAAGTTTTCCAATCATTACTCAGACGCTTTTGATGGAGATTTTGTCAAGGGTAGCATATCGAATTGCGACTTTTCTGAAATATCCGGTGATGGCATAGATTTTAGCGGTAGTTTTATAAAAGTAAATTCATCTAGATTCTCGAACATTTCCGATAAAGCCATTTCCATTGGTGAAAGTAGTCTAGCGAAGATCTCCGGTTGTCATATCAAAGGCGTATCTTTTGGGGTGGTTTCCAAGGATCATTCAAAGACAGAAGTATTCGCAAATACAAAAATAGAGAATGCGACAACAGCGGCATTTGCCGCCTTTCAAAAGAAAAACTTATTTGGACCTGCCTTTTTAAGGATTGAAGATTCGTCGATCAAAAACAGTAAGAAAGATTTTATGATACAACAAGGAAGTACGGGGATAATAAATGATCGTCCCATTGCAACTAAGGATTTTAAAACGGATCAGCTTTATCAGTCTGAGAAATGATTTTGGGAAATCCAACCATTACAAACAAAAGAATCGAAATTAAAGAGGTTGCAACCGAATTTGATCTTACTCGAATACTGAAAGCAATAAGCCTCTCGACGCTATCGTTTAGGCAGAGTTATCCAATGAGAAGAATTAACAGCCTTTACTTCGATGATTCATTCTTCTCATCCGTAGAGGAATCATATGAGGGGAATAGCATCCGTTCCAAAAAAAGAATGAGATGGTATGGTCAAAGTAAGGAACCCGTTCACGCAACCTTGGAAATTAAAGAAAAGCAAGGGCATTTATCATGGAAAAAACTTTATAGGAATATATGTAAGATTTGTCCTTCATCAAAAATATGGAAGTGTTTCATTACTTATGCCAATAAAACTGACTTCCATTTATTATCGGATTTGGAACCAAAATCCATCGTAACATATGATAGGAATTATTACTGCTCCTTTGATCGAAAGGTAAGGATTACAATAGACCAAAATATTAGAACCTATAATCAGTATCTCATAAATAAGCCAAACATAAGTAAATCTAGTAAAATATACAACACAGTAATTATAGAAATAAAACTAGATTCAGATAATTCTTTTATGCTAAAAAAAGTCCTTCAAGACATACCATTTACTCCTGTAAGATTCTCAAAATATTGCGAATCAATTAGTAGAATATATTAATTTATAATGGAAATTAATGAAAATAGATTAATAAGTAAGGATATTTGTATTGTTCTATTAGTAGTTCTATCTTGTGCTCTTTTTATTAATTATTATAAGCCACTACAAATGGATGAATTATCCACCTATTTCCATTGCAGTGAAAAAACCATTACGGAACTTAATCATGCTAATAACAGCGGAGTGAATATGCTTCCCCCATTTTATTTCTTATTAAACTGGGCTGCAGATTCCATTATCGAACTGAACATTTTCGTACTAAGGCTAATACCATTACTTTTTGGCCTCTTATCAATACTCATTATAAAGGATATACTATTTACATTTTTCAATAGAGAAGCAGCTCTATTTACTATTATTTCGACAATAAGTCACTGTCCTATTTTTCTCTTCTCAATTTGTGAGGCAAGACCATACACATTGTATTTTCTTCTAACACTTTTGTTATTGAAGTACACAATTGATATGAAGACGGATTATATATCAAAACGAATAATTCTTCTTAACTTTCTCATACCCAGCACCTTCTACTTTGGTGGTATTTATTGTGTATTCATATGGGCATTCTATTCAATGTATAATTTCAAGAATAAAAAATCATTTAGAAAATACACAATATCTTGCTTTTTGGGTTGGTTTTTATTCCTGATTATATCATTCCCAACGTTTATTGAACAAACTCAAAACACATATACCCTAACTTTTAAAAGTAATAATTTCTTATCTATATCATCGCTATTTAATTACTATGGCATGCATGTTTACTTCAATATATCTTTATTCTCAATACTGTTACTTAATCTAGGAGATAAAGATAATCAAATAAGAGACATAAAAAAACTTTTTATATTTATCCCATTCTTTTTTATTCCAACTTTTATTTTCATAATTTCAAAAGGTTTATCATATAATTTGTTTCAAGAAAGATACTTTATACCATCCACAATCTATATGTTTGTCCTTTATGGGATCATCATACATTTCTTTCATCTCTATAGATGCAAAAGGTACATTTTCCATTTCCATTATATTTACTGCTTTGCATTATTTTCTTATCTCACGTTTTCTTACTCAAAATCCTACAATCTAGAAAACCCAGAACATTCGCTTAAATCAATTTCCGAATACCCATACCCCGTTATAACCCAAAGTAGAAGGATCGCCTTTCTGATCAATCAACAAAAAAGGAGACAAGCTTTCCAACTGGTAACCGACCAAAAATATGCCGAACATATGATTGGTTTCTCAAAGAAACTTAATCCAATTCCACTTTCAAATTTTATTTCATTCACTAAGGACAAATTAAATTCCATGAAGAAAGTAATTTATATCTCAACTCCCTGGGTCAACGAAGACATCGACCAAGTGAAACACTTATTTATTGAGAATAAGATTAAATTTAACGAGATTCCATGCCAAAAATCCCCGCAAGTGAGTTCAATTTACTTATTGTCCACCAAAACTTAGGTTCAGATTAGTATAGACGTTAGTTGCTTTATTTTCACGTCACGCTTTGACGGTCAGTATGTTATCCACACGCTCCCACATCTACTGAAGATGTGCAAGAAAGTATCATGTGAAATAACGGTGATGATAGACACAGCAAAACCAACCGGCGCACTTTCAAAACTGAATCACCAATATTCCCTAGAGCACTTAAAAAGTACTCTTACAAGCCTAAATAAAAATAAGGAATTTCGAGTTCGTCAGCAAGAATACGACAACAAGTCGATTCAAAATATTAATCGCATACAATTCTCCTCACCATATTTTGCTACGCATTGTTTTCGTGGTTATCCAATCTACGGAAGCTTTAAACAATTTAACGATACCAATTCCAAATTCATATTACACTTAGATTCTGATATGCTCTTTTATGAACAACCAGACTTTTCATGGATTCAAGAAGGAGTGAGAATTTTGGAAAAATATGATGATGTTTTATGCGTGCTTCCAAGAGGCGGCCCCCCCAAGAAGGATAATTCACTTAACCAAGGCACGACAAACTATGAAGTCGACCATGAACGGGAACTTTATCTTTTTAAGAATTTTACAAGTAGACATTATCTAATTCATCGGGAAAGGTTCTTAAGTTTATTACCAATGACGCCCCTTTGGTTGTCTTGGAGAGAACCAATTAAAAACAAATTACATGGTAACGGAAAAATGCTTTGCTGGGAAAGTATAGTGGGGAACTCGCTAGAGAAATCACCATTTTGGCGAGCCGATTTAATGACGGAGAAAGCGTGGTCGCTTCATCCCGGCGATCGATCAAAAAAATTTTATGATCTACTTCCAAAAATTATAGATTGCGTTAATCGAAACGAATTCCCAGTAGATCAGAAAGGACATTTTGATATTATTTTGGAAGAATGGGAAAGTTTTATTCAGGATGCTTCTCGCTAAGGCTTTAGGAATAATCAACGAACAAGAAAAATTAATACGCTATTTAATTTTGTAACTGATGATTTTTTCTACAGAAAAAAAAGTTGCGTGAAATACTAGTTGAATCTCAAATTTGATGAAAGACGACACCCGTAAATTAGTATGGTTGGCTATTCTCCCAATTTGTATTTTCATCGGTATAACTGCAAGAATTCACCTATATAAGATCCCATGGGTAGATGAATGCTATACCTATTATGGAATTAGTCATGAGTCATTCAATGAGTTCTTAATGTCTACATGCTCTGGAATAAATTTTTCACCACCACTTTATTTTTATATTAATTGGGTGGTTCAATTAATTCATGAAATGCCATTGGAGTATCTACGAATAGAAAGCGCTGCATGGGTAACCATAGGAGCATTCATGATATTTTGTACTTGCGCAAAGGAATGCGGCATAACGGCTTCGTTCCTTAGCCTAAGTATAGTTCTATTTCAATCAGACTTGCTTCTGGAGCAATCAAGTGAGGCGCGTCAATATGCTATGTTCTACGCATCCTCATGTATGTTGTTATATTCATACCCCAATAGAAGATTTAACTCGAATTCTATTTTTAAAAACAAGTTATACGCTATTTCACTAATAATTCTTGGACTAATTCATTATTTGGGAATTATATATTGCGTGTGCTGTGCATTGGTCAGATTTCTCCAATTGAAAAAAGACTCATCTAAATGGAGACTGCTTATCCCTGAGATAAGTTGTATAATAATTCTTACAATAATTTATTGTATACTTCTACATAATCAGACTTCTCATCTTAATACATGGATAAAAGATAATTCACTTAAGTCGTTGATACGATCATACTTTGGTACCATTCAACCTCTAAGTCTGTTGATATTGATTATCCCTTGTCTATGTTTTTTGCCAGTAAAAAATGAAATGGTGAAAAAGTATTCTAATTATACTTTCAAACCTCGTGTAGTAATATGCGCGCTGTGGGTTGGGATACCACTATTATTTTGGATAGTATCTCAACTCTCATCCTTTAATATATTTAAGGACAGATATTTTATTCCCAAGGAAGCTGCGTTCGCTTATTTACTTTGTCATTTAATTCAACACTACCTGCAATTATTTTCAGGAATTCTAGCAAAACATAGAGTTTACATTATGTTTAGCTGTTTAATTTTTTGTTCAGCACTATTAGTTATAAACTCAAAGAGAATGATATTCTCTCTTATGCCATCACAGAACTATTACTCAAAATTGCTTTTGAAAGATGAATTAATGAATAATAATTCAACAAAAGTTTTTAAGGGCGACCATATTTACTTCCCAAACGCTTACTTACATAGGAATAAAGACAGCTTTCTCTTAGTTTCAGACCATGAGACCGCTAATTTTTACAGTAGATTCCAAAAGGGGATTAATGTCTTAACATCTACGAAATCTATATCCACACCTTTTGTTCTCGTAGAGCAATCTAATAAGAATTTCATTACCTTGGTTGAAAATGGTCAAATAACAGACTCTGGCACCAGTAAATAATGCACTCGAATCTTCATAGATATTCTTAATGAATAATCTACATTGGATAAGAATTATCGTTAGACAATATATAACGATCATTTTATCTTGGATAGTCATTATTTTTGTATTATTAGAACTCATACTTCATAATTTTTGTCTTCATAAACTACCGCTCAAATTGCAGGTACACTTGGAGGGTCCGGTACAACGATTCTCTCAATATTCAAAAAGTGAAGTTCTTCCCAAGGATTACATTGCCATAGTTGGTGATAGCTACGCGCATGGTTTCGGACCTTGGTTGTATGATAACTCATGGAGTTGGCGACAACCCCACTTCGCTTCTCAGCATCTACTTCATGAGAGTTTGAATGCCGATGTAATTTCCTTTGGATACCCAGGGTTTGGAAATTTCGGTTCTGCCGTTTCATTTATTGCCGAACTCAGGTTTAGTAAGAATTCCCACTTCTGGAATCTAAAAACAGATCCAAATTTGATCTTATTTTACTTTTATGAAGGAAATGATTTGGTCAACAACCTTCATGAAGTTCAACACAGAGGTATTATCCCTTCGCTACTTGAAAACGGAGTCAAAAGAAAAATGATCCGTAGATTGATCGATGAGGAACTCGATAAAGTTTCTCATAAATTAGGTTTGAATGACGAACTTGCATCCATAAACGTTTTCACAAGGCTTTTAAAAAATTATACCACTCGATTAACCGATCCAGTTGATGTTTCCTCTCAGGTAAATTCCAAGTTGGTCCAAGAAAATTCCGATGGAATTCCTCATCCTCAGAACCCAGTCGAAGACCCTCAGAATGTGATCAAACTACTCGATAAAACCAACATTAAGCTACAGAATTTTGGCTTTGCGGAAGGTCCGGCGTTATTACTTGAAAAATTTGAGTGCGATTTTTCTCTTATGATATTGGAAGAATCCCTCCGCAAAATCAAAAATGAGTTCCCATCTAGCTCAGTAGCAGTAGTATATCTTCCCTCTGCTCTATCCATGTATGATTTTTCCTCCGCGGGCATAACACCGGCTCCGATCGAGATGAACGGAAAGCAAAGAAAAAGTGTCTTCGCACCATCTGACGCAATCGATCAGTGCGAATACCTCCGAGAATCCGTTGGTGCCATTACTCAACGACTATCCATTAGTTTGATCGACCCCTACCCCGTGCTGAAAGGTATCTCCAAAACGGAACTTCTCCATGGCCCGAGAGACCCGATTCACTTTAACCGGAAAGGTTATGAGGCATTTTCAGCTTCGATTCTTAAACCAGTATCTTCACTTTTTGGTCAGTAAACTTTCTTCGTTCATTGACGAATAAAGCTTCTCTTCAATCTTCTCTTAAGCTCTCATCTAATGTGCGCAGAACCTAAAATATTAGGAATTTCCTCCCACTACCACGATAGCGCTGCTGCAATTGTGGCAAACGGGAACATCCTAGCGGCTGCCCAAGAGGAACGATTTACCAGGATCAAGCATGATCCATCCTTTCCCATTCAAGCAATTGAATATTGCTTGAATGAGGCGAAGATTTCCTTGGAAAATCTGAGTCAAGTCGTCTACTACGAAAAGCCCTATCTCAAATTCGATCGTCTTTTGGAAACCTATCTTGGTTTTGCCCCCTTAGGCTTACGATCCTTTGTCAATGCCATGCCGAACTGGCTGAGAGAAAAATTACATTTGTCCAGAGAGATCAAAAAGAATTTACCGGGAGAGTGGAACAATCGCATCGTCTTTGTTTCACATCACGAATCGCACGCAGCTAGCGCCTTTTTCCCCAGTCCATTCGATGAAGCCGCGATTTTGACCATGGATGGCGTAGGCGAATGGGATACTGCGACCATTGGCGAGGGAAGCGCTAACCGAATCGAAATTCTTCGATCTCTTCAATTTCCTGACTCTCTTGGTCTTCTGTACAGCGCCTTCACTTATTTCGCTGGTTTTAAAGTCAATTCGGGAGAATACAAACTCATGGGATTAGCTCCTTATGGGAAACCCATTTACAAGGAAATCATTCTGGACAAGCTTTTGAATCTAAAGTCGGACGGGTCGTTTACGATGAATATGGATTACTTCGCCTATTGTCACGGTCTGACCATGACCACCGAAAAATTTTCCAAACTTTTCGGTGGACCGCCTCGAAAGTCCGAAAGTCAGATAACCGAAAGAGAAATGAACTTGGCGTCCTCGATTCAAGCCGTAACGGAGGAAATTGTTCTCAGAATGGCTTCTTATGCCAGAGACTTAACTGGGAAAAAAAACCTCTGCTTATCTGGAGGAGTTGCCCTGAATTGCGTTGCCAATGGAAAATTGCTCGATTCGGGTCTGTTCGATCGGATTTGGGTTCAACCTGCTTCGGGAGATGCCGGAGGAGCTATTGGTTGCGCGTTGTTCGCGCACTATCAACTGCTACATCAGGATAGAATACCCGAAGAAACGGATTCCATGCGAGGCTCGTATCTTGGCCCCGCTTTTGGAGAAGAAACCATCAGGGAATTCTTAGATGAAGAAAAGGCTCCCTATCATTTTTATGAGAACGAAGATGAATTATTGAATTTCACTGCCCAAAAGATTGCCGATGAAAATATTATCGGATGGTTTGACGGTAGAATGGAATTCGGTCCTCGAGCCCTTGGCAACCGCAGCATTCTAGGTGATGCAAGAAGCGAAAAAATGCAGGTTAAGATGAATGTAAGCATTAAGTTCAGAGAATCGTTCAGACCTTTCGCACCCTCGGTACTCAAAGAAAGGGTGAAAGATTACTTTAAAATGGAAACTGAATCTCCCTACATGCTCATTGTCGCTCCCGTGAAGGAGGACATTCGGAGAAAACCGAACCAAGAGGAGGTCCAATCCATGAAAAGTGAAAACCTTCTTGAAAGGGTTGCCATATGCAGATCCACCGTTCCGGCCATCACACATGTAGATTACTCCGCCAGAGTACAGACCGTCAGCGAAGCCAGAAATGAACGCTACTACAGACTAATCAAGAGATTGGAAACAATCACGGGGTGTGGCCTAGTGGTCAATACCAGTTTCAATATTAGAGGTGAACCGATCGTTTGCACGCCTCAAGATGCATACAGGTGCTTTCTGTGTACCGACATGGACGTTCTTGTCCTGGGTAACTTCATCTTAGTTAAAGAGGAACAGCCAATCGAGAGCCTTAAGGAAAAAGAAAAATATATCGCAAGTTTCGACTTGGATTGATAAGACGACAAATACTTTTCAAGCAAATCAAATGAAAAAAGTGGAAAGGGAATTGGAGTTGGAACTTAAGCAGTTGTCGCTTAAGTTCATACTTGGATTTCCTGTCGTAGGTTGCTTTTGGATGATACTGCTCTGGTACTTTGGAGCATCCGAGGCACTTGACCCACGAATCGCATATTGGATTGGGGGAATCGGTTGGGTGTTTGGTGCATTCACCCTTCTTTCCCCTACAATAGGTTGCCGAATCCTCTTCATTTGGAAGAAATTGATCGTCCTCATAGACACAATTATAGTTTGGACCCTGCTTCCCTTGTTTTACTTTTCGATCCTCACTCCGTTTTCCATAGCCCTGAGGCTTTTCGGAAAAAATAGAATGGGTGGCAAACAAAAAAATGATAATACCTACTGGCGCAAATGCAAACCCGCCAAGCTCGAACGATATATCAGGCAATTTTAAGAATAATAAAATATGAAAGATAAAAATGATTTTCAGGAACTAACCGAACAACGAGCCAAGGAAAGTTTGCTCCGGGAGTTCTTTCTCATGCTCATGCATAATAAAAAGTGGTGGCTCACCCCAATTATCCTTATCATGCTGTTGTTCGGCGCCTTGATAATTTTAGGCGGCAGTTCTTATGCCCCATTCATCTACACACTCTTCTAAGTGAAAACTTGGGCTAAACTAACCGCTTCGATAGTCTTTTTTTTCCTTCTCGGCGAGTTACTCTGCTACACCTACTACTTTCATAAAAACTCGCGCGTCAACTTCGGTTGGGAAAAGGCTTTCCACAAATTCAACTATCTAGCCAGCCGCGAAAGCTTGAGATTTCAACTGCCATCCGACGGAGTCGGTAAAGAAATCATATGGAAAAAATTCTTTACTGAAGGTGGCGATTACATGAAATTTGTACAGAAAGAATTTGATAACAAATTCCACCAATTGCTAACCCTTGCGAATTCCTTCGAAGCAAAGCTTCTTCTTATTTACATACCGCAAACGGGGCCTGACTCTTTTTACAATTGCTCAGAAAAACCTTCCAAGGATTACTTTCGAATGCTTGCTCAAAAGTACCAAACCCCGTTTCTCGACTTATCCGACGAACTCGCCAAGCATAAATACGAGCACACTACCCTTTATCCGGGGGACAACCATCTTTCGAGATTCGGGAATTACTTGGTTGCGGAAAGAATATCCGCCTACCTATCGGAGTTTCAACTAGTGCCTTCTATCCATCGGGATCCGGAATCCGGATACCCCGAAGACTTGGGGCATTTCGGAGCATACAGTGGTTCCTATGCGACGGCGCATTACAGGGGTGCCGCTTATGAGGTCCTGATTAACAATATTGGTATCAGAGGAGTCCAAGACCTTGAAACCCCCAAGAAATCCTATCGGGTTGCCTGCCTTGGCGATTCCTTCACCTTCGGACACGGAGTCCTCAATGAGCACACTTACCCGCATCTACTCGAAAATCTCCGAGGCGATTGCGAGTTTCTCAATTTCGGGATTCCTGGAACGACGATTACGAGTCACCTAGATATCCTCAAGAAGCTAGACAAGCTTGGTTTGGATCTGATTATACTTGAATTCGGGGATAGCGACCTCATTGACCTAATGACTCACCGGCAGGAAATCTTCTCTAGAATCAAACCTTCTGAAAGGCCCGCAGAAGAGTATGAATTTCTGAAAAGAATAGGTAAGATATGATTGGCCGTTTACTCCCTCGCTAAGATTACTGTCTGAAATGAAAGTTCTTATTACTGGTGGAATTGGTTTCGTAGGTTGTAAAATAATCGAGTTCCTCAGAAACAACCATCCGAGTTTCGAAATCATTGCAATAGATAACTTATCCCGGAAAGGTTGCCACCTCAACCTATCCGAACTCAACCGAATAGATGCCAAATTCTTGCACTGCGACATACGATCGCGATCCGACCTCGAATCCATACCGAAAGCTGATTGGGTAATTGATTGCGCAGCGAACCCTTCCGTGCTCGCTGGACTGAATCATTCCTCCTCTAGTCTGCAACTTATGGAAAACAACTTAGTTGGTACGCTCAATCTGATTGAATACTGTAAAAGACACAACGCCGGTCTTATCTTGCTTAGCACCAGTCGCGTGTACTCTGCAGCGGAACTATCCCGTTTTTCAGTCATTGAAGAAAAAACCAGATTTTCCCTTGATGCCTCAATCGAGCGCAAAGGACTTTCTCAAGAAGGGATCACCGAAGAATTTTCAACAACCCCCCCCCTGTCCCTTTATGGAGCCTCCAAAATCTCCTCCGAACTACTGGCTTTGGAATACGGCTTAAATTTCAACTTCCCCGTTTGGATTGACCGATGTGGCGTCATGGCGGGCGCAGGTCAATTCGGAAAAGCGGATCAGGGAATTATTTCCTATTGGATACATTCCTTCAGAGAGGCCAAACCGCTATCATACATTGGATTCGGAGGCAGTGGGTTGCAAGTCAGAGACGCTTTGCATCCGCAAGACGTTGCTCCTCTTTTGGTTTCGCAAATGCAAAATCCAGATAAGGATGCTCCCTCTATTATAAATCTTGGCGGCGGGTTGGAGAATTCCACTTCGCTCCTGGAACTGAGTTCTTGGTGCGAGAATCGTTTTGGGCAGATGGAAATACTCGCTTCAAAAGAAAATCGACCAATGGATGCTCCATGGATCGTAATGGACTCGTCGCTTGCCAGTACGCATTGGGACTGGAAGCCAGAAATCAAGATTGATCAGATTCTTAGCGAGATTGCGAGTCATGCTGAAGCGAATCCCAATTGGTTGGACTTAGTATCGTAAATTAGTTTCCCAAAAGAATGATCGATTTCTGCGACCTTTCTCTTCCCAAAGCAACGGAAGAATCAATATGGAAAAAGTGCAGGAACCTCGTTCGACAAAATGGCTATGTTTTGAGCAAGGAAGTCGATGAATTCGAAAATGACTTCGCGAGGTTCTGTGAAGCGAATCATTGCCTTGGAGTTGCCACCGGTTGCGATGCTTTGATGTGGGCGATGGAAGGATTGGGAATTGGTCGAGGTGATGAGGTAATTACTGTGGCAAATACTTTCATTGGAACAGTTTTGCCTATTATTCGCGTTGGCGCGACACCGGTTCTGGTTGATTGCGACCCCAAAACTCAACAAATCGACCCAGATCAGGTTGCATCTGCCATCACCCCAAGAACCAGTGCCATTGTTCCCGTTCATCTTTACGGAAGACTTGCACCGATGGATGAGTTACTTCGATTGTCTGATAAAAATGGTTTGGCTCTTTTGGAAGACGCTGCCCAAGCCCACGGCGCCCGCTATAAAGGCAAGAGAGCGGGAAGTATGGGACACGCATCCGGTTTTAGCTTTTATCCTGCCAAAAACCTTGGAGCATGGGGCGATGGAGGGGCGATGGTGACTTCGGACACGAGCCTTTACGAAAAAGTGAAAAAGATTCGAAATTACGGCCAGGAAAAAAAATATTTTCATAGTCAGATCGGATGGAACAGCCGACTGGATTCGCTTCAGGCAATCGTTTTGGCGGAAAAACTATTGTTGCTTGATCAATGGAACGAGCGCCGCCGCAGCATTGCCTCAAGATACTATGACATTCTAAACGATACGGAAGTCTCCCTTTACCATGAAAGCCCCGAAAACGAACCCGTCCATCACCTCTTTGTAGTGACGCACAAAAACAGAGATCTAATACAATCAAAACTCAATTCACAGGGTATCGCCACGGGTATTCATTACCCAGTCCCCATCCACAAACACAAATGCTTTGCAAATGAACCGTTTGCCAAAGATGGCTGTTTCCCCCATGCAGAAGCGCAAAGCGCCCAACTCCTTTCTCTACCTATGCATCCTAACATGACCATTAGCGAAGTCGAAAAGGTGTTCCAATGCTTGAAAGCGATATGAACCGGTCTGAATCCCCTTCATTTGGCCATGCGCAAATGGTTGACGTTCAATGTGGAAAGGAAGTCAGGATCATCAACCCATGCAATTTGTATGGCTGCTCGATTGGCGACCACAGCTTCATTGGCCCATTCGTGGAAATTCAATCCAAGGCAAGCATTGGGAAAAATTCTAGGATTCAATCGCACTGCTTCGTTTGCTCATTGGTAGAAATTGGCGATTCCTGCTTCGTTGGTCACGGGGTGACTTTCGTTAACGATTTGTTCAAAGATGGAAAACCCTCCAAAGACGAAAGAGATTGGCTTCCCACCAAAATCGGCAATGAAGTTTCAATCGGTTCAGGCTCAACGATTTTACCTGTGAAGATTTGCGATGGATGCGTAGTTGGCGCCGGATCCGTAGTTGTAAGGGATTTAACGGTACGGGGCGTGTATGCAGGAAACCCAGCCAAATTGATTCGAGAAATTTGAAGGATACGGCTCATTTGTCCAGCAAGCAACATGTGCAAAAGCTCATAGCTTCAAAAAGTTGTGGGAATCTTGAGAGTCGTACGAAATATCGCAACCTAACGATTATGGTTACCATGCCTTGCTGGAATGAAGAGGGTAAAGTTGGTCCCGGTGTGCGAGCAGTGCCAAAATCACTCGTTGATACAGTTTGTGTCGTTGATAATGGATCCGTTGATGGAACCGCTCAAGAAGCCAAAGATTCCGGAGCCTTGGTTATCTCTCACGCAAAAAACCTTGGAGCTGGTGGTGGCATTCGTACCGGCTTGGAATATGGAAGACAGAATGGTTATGACCTTTTGGCCGTTCTTGCAGGGGATAACCAAGACGACCCAAACGACCTTTTCCGGGCCGTTGACAAACTCATTGACGAGAATCTTGATTACGTACAGGGCTCTCGTTGGTTGAAAGAAGGGAAGAGAGAAAACATGACGATTTCAAGAACTGCGCTTACCTGGATTTATTCCTTTCTCTTCAGGATTCTTTACAGAACTAAAATTACCGATGCAACCAATGGCTTTAGGGTTTTTAGGAAAGAAGTTTTGGATAACCCGAAACTAAATCTCTGGCAAGACTGGTTACTCCAGTATGAACTCGAACCGTACCTCTTGATTCAAACTTGTCGATCGGGTTACAAGGTCTCTGAGGTACCAGTTACAAAGCGTTATCACGAAGATATGAAGGATAACACCAAAATGGTACCGTTCAAAAGTTGGTGGTCCATACTCCGCCCGCTCTTCCTTCTTAGCTTGAGGATGAAATCATGAACGAAAAAGTGAACGTTGGTTTAGTTGGGGTCGGTAGATGGGGACCAAACGTCATCGGAGCGATCAATCGCCTTGGCCATGGCCAAGTTGCAAAAGTTGCCGATCCTAGTCACCAAGCCCTTCAAAGACTAGCCGATCGTTTCCCCTCAATTTCGACTTCGGAATCGGCTGAGCATCTTATCGAGGATTCCGATATCGATGCAATTGCGGTTTGCACACCAGTTGAAACCCATACCTCCTTGGTACGGGCAGCCCTTTTGGCCGGGAAACACGTATTCGTTGAAAAACCATTCGGACAAGATTATGAGGAATGTAGTAAACTCTGCAAGCTAGCCAAGGAAAGAAGACTGCAAATAGTGGTTGGGCACGTGTTTTTATTCAATGAGTCTATTTTGCATCTCAAAGACATCATTCAATCTGGAGATCTTGGAGAAATCCTTCATCTGGAGGCCCATCGCAGCAACTTAGGTCCCGTAAGAAAAGACGTGAACGCGGTTTGGGATCTTACCTCCCACGATCTTTCGATTTTTGATTTTCTTCTCGATCAATTCCCCAATGAGGTAAGTTGTGTGGGCAGTTGCCAGCTTGATTCGAAAAACGAAGACACTGCCTACACTACCTTCAAATATAAAAATGGAATTCTTGCCCATGCTCAAGCAAGCTGGTTACACCCTTTGAAAGTCCGGAAAATCACGGTCATTGGTTCGAAAAAAATGGCCCTATGGGATGATTTGAACCTAGAGCATCCAGTTACCATATACGATTCTTCCATTGGGTTGGAGCAGGCTTATTACTCGGACTCTTTCGCTTCGCACAGGCTCTCTTACAATCGGGGTGACGTCCTTATGCCAAATATTGCCACGAATGAACCTTTGCTCGAAGAACTCCGTCATTTCCTGGATGTGGTGCGCGGAGCGAAAAATGATCGCTCATCCGGAGAATATGGATCCGAGTTGGTAAGGACTTTGCAAGCGGCCGATCGGTCACTGGAAAAGAATGGAACCTTCGTACCTGTGGAAAGATAAGCGAGGCAAACGACAAAGCTTTTAAAATCCTGAGGCTGTTTCTAACGCTTCCTGCTTGGTGGTTGCTTTTTTTTGTCATTGAATCAGCCCTTCTGAGAAGTAGGCAGCCCGAATGGCTGAACCTATATTCCAATGAAAAAATGCTTTTCCTCCTAGTGTCCCCATTCGTAATCGCTCTTTTGTTTTTTCTTCCACAAAAATTTCGCATTCCAACTTGGCTAATGCAGTTATGGAAAACACTAGGAGACCATATTTTTGGGGTTTTTCTAGCGATCGCATGCTTGTCCTCAATCCCTTTCTTCATCAATGGAGCATCAGTGGGAGAAGACATTGGCAGCCAAGTGAAATCTTCCCTGCAATGGGCAAATGGAAACGTCCCCGCTCCGAATTTCGTCAAGCAACCGAATCCAAATGATCTTTCTTCGGATCGTGAGGTTTGGGTTTTACGCCCTCCAGGGGTCTCCTTGCTCCCCATACCCGGGATGCTAATGGGCTTTTCACTCGGCGCTTCCATTCAAATTGGCCTCTTGTTCTGCGGAATCGTTGGTGGTGTCGGCTGGCTTTTTTTCTTTGAACGAATGAATCTTTGTTCATCAACTCTTTTGGTTCTTTCAATCATGTTGGGCCTCCTTGCGGGAAATGCCACCGCCACCTTTTCAACAGGCAATATTATTCTTTTTGCCCTGGTCCCATGGTTTATAATTTGGACGTTTAAGATCAACTCTTCCATCGTCGGACCAAACTTCTCCGCCCAAACCCTGCTATCACTTCTAGTCTTCCTTTTTCTTCTCGGCTGTTTCGCTTGGATAAAGCTGTCGGGCATAATTGCAGCAGGAACGGTCGGGGCATGTCTTTTCTTCCTTCTTTTCAGTAAATTTTATGCGGATCGGAAATTTCAATTCTTGGGAGTTTTCATGGCGCTTGGAGTCTTTTTTTGGATTCCTATGATCGGCTTGGAAAACACCAATCACCATCTCAGCGGAACTACCTCCGATCAGCTCTATGGAGGCATCGTAAGCGAAGCCGAATCACCTCTGACCGGAAAACATTGGCTCAAGAGTACTCGTAGCGGATGGCTGGCTTGGAGCATAATGGCCGCTCCAGGCTATGCATTGCCCCCAAAAGATTTCGCTAACGGTCTGCGCGATTTGGGAAAACAATTTCCTGAATTTTGCGCCTGGATGGACTCCCATTCCATAAACGATCACGTCTTTCTGGCAGGGCTAGTTGGGATTATCTTCTCTTGTCTGCTGTTTTTTCAAATTAGAACGGTTTTTAGCTTTTTGAATAATCACTTTAAGATACTGCTCTTATCCTTTTTAACGATTCCCTTCATCGGTCTTGCGTTGCTTGCATTCCGTTTTCAATGGAATTACCTACTGTACCATTCTCACACCTTTGAATTTTGGATTCTTTTTCTCATTCCCCTTCTCTTTGCAATTTCCAGATTTGATAATTTCAAAATACAAACGAATCTTCTATTCGGGCTATGTCTCGCCTTTCCAATAACCAAGAATTTTGAGCTTTTAATCAACGCAGTCGTGAGGCATGAAGGACCATCAATCGCGAAGACGGAACATTTTCTGGGACTCGCCGGCAGTCGCTTTTCAAACTCGATCGAAGTCATCGAAGAGGACTCCGACAACTCTGCGGACATCTTGCTCTTTCTGCCCTCGGGAAACATGAGCGATTTGATCCTTCGCACCAAAATGCGAACTTTTGCAACTCATTTCGCCGCAGACAATTTCCCCAAGATGGAAAGGTTTTCTACAACCAAACCTCTCAGCGTCTATTGCGCTTACGATTCTCGGTTGTCTCAAAATCCCGCCTTCGTTGAGGCATTGGATTCAAGATTTCCTCAATCATCAAGCCGGGAGCTAATTTTTAATAAAGAAATTTCCGTTCTCAAGATTCGCTTGTCCCGACAAGAATCAAGACAGCAATCCTCATGAAAAAGCTTTCCGTCATCATACCGTCAAGAGATGAGGCTGAGAATCTTCCCATTTGCGTTGATGAGATAGCCAAAGCATTGATGGGCGCTAAGATTCCCTATGAAATCATTGTGGTTGATGATGGCAGCACGGATAACACCGCTGAAGTCATAAGGAACCTGATTCAAGAAAATTCAATGGTTCGGTGTATACGCAATGGAGGAGAAAATGGCTTTGGAAGAGCCGTTCGATTAGGATTGAATGAATTCAAAGGCGATGCGGTCGCGATTATGATGGCGGATTTGTCCGATTCACCCGATGACCTTGTTCGATACTGGCAAAAGATTTTGGAAGGACACGAGTGCGTTTTTGGAAGTCGATTCATTGCCGGAAGCGAGGTCAGAGACTACCCAAAGGCAAAACTGTGGGTCAATAGACTCGTTAACACTTGCATCCGAATCGCCTTCAAGATCGATTGCAATGATATCACCAATGCCTTTAAGATTTACCGTAGAGAAGTCATCAGCGGATGCATGCCATTGATCTCTCCGCATTTCAACCTCACCGTCGAAATCCCCCTAAAGGCCGTCATCAGAGGATACTCCTGGACAGTTATTCCAATATCGTGGAAAAATCGCAAGAAGGGAGTGGCAAAGCTAAAACTTAGAGAAATGGGCTCTCGTTATTTTTTTATCGTCGCATATCTTTGGCTAGAGAAATATTTCAGCCGAGGCGATTACCTAAGAGAAAAATGAAAGAAAAACTGCAGCAAATCTACGAATTGCGTTTTTCGGGTTTTGAAGAATACCGCCTGAAAGTATGGCATATTCTCGTCCATGGTTTCTTCTGCAAGTGGATCAATCATAAGGATCGTGTACTTGACCTTGGATGCGGATATGGAGAATTCATCAATAACCTGCAGGATTGCCATCGCTTGGCTATGGACTTAAATCCTGATTCCAAGAAATTTCTAGATTCGGCGGTTGAGTTCCATCAGCAGGATTCTTCCTTGCCCTGGCAGATCGCTCCAAATTCTCTCGATCTTGTTTTTTCGAGTAATTTTTTTGAGCATCTTCCGAACAAAGAAACCCTCAGCCAAACGATTGCTCAAGCGCACCAAGCCTTAAAACTCGGTGGAAGAATAATTGCCCTTGGTCCAAACATAGGTGTCTTGAAAGGTCGGTACTGGGATTTTTGGGATCATCACGTGGGTCTGTCCGAACAATCAATGGGAGAACTCCTTGAGATTCACGACTTCACCATTGAAAGGAAGATTGGAAAATTTTTAC
>TARA_B100000963_G_scaffold127101_1_pt1 | contig 25098 bp, 23 predicted proteins | sample TARA_B100000963 | Tara Oceans TARA_B100000963 (sample SAMEA2622097) | marine metagenome | biome: marine biome (ENVO:00000447); feature: surface water layer (ENVO:00002042); material: "saline water (ENVO:00002010), including plankton (ENVO:xxxxxxxx)" | depth 5 m | reverse complement strand
TTAATTCAGAGTTATAAGGATAACTTTTTAAATTATCTCTAAAATTACCATATTCCTCCTTAATTTTAAAAATTTTGTCTTTTAGAGAGTTTTTTAAATATACAATACCATAGCCTTTGCAGTACTCACTCATACATCCACTATCTAGATATAAAACAGGTAGTCCACAATTCAGGCCCTCGTTTTGATGATTACCACCTGGTTCATTTATTGATCCTGTTAAGTACACATCATGACTTTTAATTAAATTAGCAAGCTCTATGCCATTTTTTGATTCTATATAATTTGTATTTTTAAACTTAAAGTTCTTTGGTAAATTTCCGATAAAAGTAAAAGAAACTTTTTCTGAAAATTGTTTATCATTTAATAAATCATCTAAATGATTATAAATTTCGAATCCTTTATTTCTATGTGTGCTCCAATGATGAGTTACAATTTTTAGCTTGTTTTCAATTTTATCATCAAAATTTGAGCAATTAAATATATTTTTATTTGCTCCATTTAATATCACTGATGAGTTCTTAAAATTTTTATAATGAGATAAATTGTCTTTTAACCAATTACTAATAAACACTGTATGATCTGCAAACTGATTTGCATCTACTAAGTTTTTATTTACATAATCAGTTCCTTTTCTTTCGTCACATTCATTTACTCTATGGACAACTATTGCATTAGTATTTACATTTTGCAGATATTTATAAATATTAAAATGATTAAATGTTGATGATGAACTGTTGTATCTTGGATCCATCAAAACTATTATATCTATGTCGTTATCATTTAGATGATTTACTATTTCATAATTCTTATCTTTAAAATAACCTGAAATATTTGTAATAAATTGATTACCACCTCCCCATGGAGCATCTTTAATTTTTAATCCGAATGATATTTTCACAGCTAGTTTTTAATTTTTTTAATTACTGATATGTATGATCTAAAATTTGGGTTCGCGTTATGTTCTGGATCTAGCCATTTTAGAATAAGAGAAAAATCAATGATATTTTCTTTCTTTAAAGTATTAATTGATCTCCATGTTGCATTTTTTTCAGACTTTCTAATATCATCACACAAAATTAAACCTTTATCGCTTAATAAATTTAAAGAATTGATGAGATCCATTGTTACAATAGGATCAAAGTGAGCTCCATCAATCCAAATTAAATCAAACGTTCCCTCAAAATTAATTAAATTTACAGAACTCTTCTCTATAATAGACAAATTGTCTCTTTTACTAATTCTTAAGTTTCTTTCATTTAAAAAATTTTTTAAATCGTTTGCATCAGCTCTTTTGTACGAATTTATAAAATCATTACTGTTACTAGGTAAGTCGACAGTAATCACTTGAGCTTTATCAAATAAAACTGACAATAAAAAAGCATTTTGAGCATTGAAAGTCCCTATTTCAAGTATTCTATTTATATTGTTGTTAATTAAAGATAAACCTGAAAAAAAAGTTTGATGTTCCGAGTGAACTAAATTTTTTTTTAATTCTAATTCTACGTAATTTGATCTCTTATTATTTAAATTACTGATCGCATCAGAATAATTTATTCCGTAATTTTTAAATAAATTTTCTTGATGTTTCACAAATTGATTTTTATTATATCTACTTTGATAATACCATTTATGAAATAATTTTTTGCTATGAAAGTTAATTTTATGAGGGAGTGTTAAAGGATCAAGTAAAGACTTTATAATTTTTTTTGCAATCATAATTTTAAATCTATTTCTAATTTTTCGATAATTTTATTTGAAACATTAACATTTTCATTAAAATTGAAAAATTTTAATAAATAGTTTTTTCTATCAGTTTCAGAAAATTTAAAATTAATAATATCTCCAATATTTCTATTTTTAAAATCAATTGTATTAATTCCTTTGCTTAAATTCTCCCAAAAAAAATAATCTTTAGAAAAAAAGTCAAAGTATTTCTTATTATTATAAGAGAAAAGATTATTATTCAAAACTATAGTTTTATTTTTAAAATAAATTGATTCTCCAACCACGGTTGAGGGTGGTGTAAATACTACATCTGAAATATGTAATATTTCATGTATTGTGGGTTTAAGTAATTCTTCATCATATAAGATAAGATCAGAGTAATTAATATAATTTTTATCAATGAGTCTCTTAGATCTTGATTTTATAACTAAATATATATTTTTACTTTTGCAGTAAGTATAAATCTTCTTTAAAATATTTATTTCATTAAAATAGAAAATAGAGGCAAATTTATAAATTCTTTTTTTAATAAAATAAAATTTATCATCTTTATCTGGCCAGTTAAAAAAATAAAGAGCTATAAATTTCGTAAAAATTGATGAAAAATTGTATAGATTGACGGGACCAAACGGTAGATATAAATAAATTTTTTTATCTTCAAGGTTGTACTTTTTTAAAATTTTTTTTCTATTAAAATTTATTTGATTATCAAACTGAGAATTGCCGAAACATAATAAATTCTTACTATTGTTATTTTTGTTCGAGCATTTATTTTTCCAAAATTCACTATAAAAAAAGATATAGTCAATATCTTTAAAATCATCTTCATAATGAAATGTATCAATTCCACTTTGTAATAATACCCATTTACAATTAAGATTTTTTTTTTCTATTTTAAAACTTGATGGAGAAATTATCGAGATTATATAGTCAAAATTTTCTTTTTTTGAAATTTCTACTATTTGAATATGTTTAGTTATAGCTATTTTAAAAATATTTTCATTTTCATTTTGAAAAACATCTAGTGACGGAAATTCTCTCCATTTTCCATGCTGACGATCGATTGTGTAATCAAATAATAGGTAAATATTAAAATTTTTCTTCAGACAAATATTAATAATATCCTTAACGAATTTTAAGGTCATTTTTTTATTAATTATAAATGCAATTTTCATTTAAAATTAGTTTTTCATCAAAATTAATTTATCTTTTTGATTAAAAATTTATCATTAATGTAAAGATATTTTAAATCTGAATTTTCAAAAGTGTATAAAACTTCTTTTATTGTTGAAGCTATTGGAAAACCATGCAAATTTAAGCTGGTATTTAACAAAGCTGGAATTTTTTTTAATTTATAAAACTCAATAATTAAATTATGAAAATTATGATTTGATTTTTTAATTAATATTTGTGGTCTAACAGATTTATCATACCTATGTGTACCTGCTTCTATTAAAGAGTGTTTTTTTTCTACTGTATCGAAACCAATAGTCATATGCTCACTGTTAATATTCTTTTTATTAACAAGAAACGTTTTGTGCTTTTCATCTAAAATAGTTAATGCAAAAGGCATCCAAAAATCCCTATTCTTAATTAATTCGTTAATTTTTTGTATAATTTTAACATTTGATGGATCAGCTAGTATACTTCTATTACCAAGTGCTCTTGCACCGAATTCTTCTCTACCTCTCGCGACTGCTAAAACTTCACCTTTGGATAACAGTCTTGCAGCCTTCTTAGGTGAAAAATTTAATTTTAATTTTAAGTTTTTCTTATTTTTAATGTAGTTTAAAAATTTTTTTTCAGTAAAGTTATGAAATATATCTCTACCCAGATAAATATTTTTAAAAGGTTTCGAATTAAATTTTTCCTCTAAATAACATCCACCCATTGCTAATGATTCGTCGCCTCCTGATGGCTGAACAAAAAAATTGTCAACATATGGCAAATCTTTAATCATTTTATTCATTTTAATATTCATAGAAACACCACCAGATAAATAAAAATTTTTAACTTTGTATTTTTTATAGATATTTAAAAAAAGTTTCGCTACTAATTCTTCAACAAAAATTTGCACTCCTCCCGCAATATTATCAAACCTTTCTCCAGATGTTGACTTGATTAAATATTTATATAAATCTTTGGGTCTATTTTTATGTACTATTTTAGATCCTTTTACTTGAAGAAGATTTTTATAAACTCTCTCATAAACTTTTCTAGAATATTCATTTTTTGAGTAAGGAGCTAATCCCATGACCTTATATTCATGTTCATCAGGCTTCATTTTTAATAATAATGTTGTTAATTTATAAGTTCTTGCTATATCACACTCAGAACTTTCAGAAATTTTTCGAATTTTTTTATTTCTATCACAAATCCAAACGGTTTGATTTAAACCATCACCCTGACTATCAATTGTAATTATCGCAGAATTTTTTAATCTCTTTCTAGATGAAAAATACGCATAAGCTATATGGCAACTATGATGATCAAAAAACTCAACGTTATTAATTTCCCCTTTAGATTGTTTTATTAAAAAATTTGTTTGTAATTCTCTAGCTTTTTTTAAATTAAAATCGTGTTTATTTGGGATATTTTTTAATGAAAGATATAAATTTTCTTGATTTCTTTTATCATTTTTTAGTTGGGTATAATATTTTTTAGTTGATAAATTTTTAATTTTTCTCTCATAAAATTTTTTACCATAATGATCGTGAAAATCTTTAATTGAATAAAAATGACCTATTGGATATTTTAAATCATAAATATATCTTTTTTTTGATGTAAAAATCGCTTTATCTATATTTAGTTTTCTTTGTCTTGCAATATCTAAACAAAAATCAATTGACTTTTTTGGGTATCCAAAAAAATTTTTTTTGTTAATAAATCTCTCTTCTTGCAAGCAGGCTATAACTTCACCTTCATGCATTAAGCAAGCGCTAGCGTTATGACTAACACTAATACCTAAAATAGTTTTTTTTGATGTAGTTATCATTTAAGTAATTCAATAAATATTTATATTATTTAAGCTAGTGTAAATCCACCGTCTACAATAATATTTTGACCTGTAATATAACTTGACTCATAACTTGACAAAAATTTAATACAATTCACAACGTCATCAGTTCTACACATTCTTTTCATTGGAGTTTTTTTTATATATTTTTTTATAAATATTTTAGGCTGTTTTCTTTTTATACCTCCCGGGGATATCGCGTTAACTCTTATTTTTGGTGCTAGATATGTTGCCAACCATTTTGTTAAATTTAGTAAACCACCTTTTGAAACACTGTAAGACAATATACTTTGCACTTTTGTATTTTTATACATTTCCCAATCAGGATAGGAAGTAGCATATATTGAAGATATATTTATTATAGAGGGATTATGTGATCTTTCTAAATTTCTTTTAAACTTACAAATCAAATCAAAAATACTTGTTAAATTTGTCTCCATAAATTTGTCCCATATTTTTGGATTTTGTTTATCAATATCTGTTATATTTTCGCTAAAAAAATCAGAAACAACTCCTGCACAATTAATTAAAATGTCTATTTTTTTGTATTTTTTTTTTATTTTTTGAGAAACTATATTTCTATCTTTTCTAAACTCTAAATCACAAATATAATGGTCTACATTTTTATGAGTTTGAATATTATATTTATCTATTGATATAATTTTATTTTTCTTTTTTAGCTCTCTCATTATAGCTTTGCCCAATAAACCTTTGCTTCCAGTTAAAACGATATATTTATTTTTTAATTCCATATATTTTTCCCAAAAATTCTGCGTATTTTATATCCTCAATTGTATCAATATCAATTGATCGTTTTTTATCTACCTTAAGGCCAATTACATTATTTGAGTAGATGTTGTCAGAATTTAAAATATAATTTGGTTTTGAAATAAATGCAAATGTTGTCAGATTATATGTTTTCGGACAATCTTGACGTCTAAAAATTTTTTTTTTAGGTCTAGAAAATATTTCTATCTTATTATTTTTTTTCATTTTAAACATATTGAAGTATGGGTTTCTCTCTGACTCTGAAACAGCTACAAGAAGATCAGGTTTTTTTCTAATAAATATTGATATCATTCTATCTAAATCTTTACTTGTCCTCAAAGGTGAAGTGCATGGAACAGATATAAAAATGTCTGGCAAATCATTATTTTTTTTTAAAAAATTCAGTGCATGCTTCCATGATAAGTATTCAGGACTGAAATCTGTGGAAAGTTTTTTGGGTCTTAGAAATGGTATTATTGCTCCTGCTTTCTTTGCCTCTTTTGCGATTTTTTTAGAGTCTGTAGATACAAAACTTTTACTAATAAATTTACTTTTTATACAATCTTGGATAGCCCAAAAAATTAGAGATTTTTTTCTAAATTTTTTTAAATTTTTATATTTAATTCCTTTTGAGCCTGCTCTAGCAAAAGTAAAAGAATAAATTTTCATAGATATTTTTTTTGAATAATGAATGTATTTTTAAATTTAGATAAGTATTTATAAATTTTTAAAATATCTGATTTTTTTACATCATAAGCGCTCGGTAGACTAATTGAGTGATTAAATAATTTCAACGAAACTGGAAACTTATCTTTTTTATTTAAATATTTTTTGTAAGGCCTCATCAAACTCATTGGAAAAAATATTTGTCTTGCTTCAATACCATAAAAATTTAACTCTTTAATAATTCTATTTTTATATTTCGATAAATCTTTATTTAATTTAATTGTATAAAGCCAATATGAGTTATTCACAGGTCCATATTCACCAGGTAATGTTAAAAAGTCTAATTTAGATAATTTAGAATTATAATTTTTGACTAAATATAATTTATTTTTTATAAACCATTTTATTCTTTCCATTTGGGCACAGCCAATTGCGCTTTGTAGGTTAGTTAATCTAAAATTAAATCCAATTTCTTCATGCCAGTATTTTAAATTTTTTGACATTCCATGGTCTCTTAAAATTTCGGCTTTATCTTTATGAATTTTAGACTTAAAACATATCATTCCTCCCTCACCGGTTGTTATAAGCTTGTTGCCAAAAAAACTAAATGTCGAAACATCCCCAAAACATCCAACATGTTTCTTTCTGTAATAAGAACCCAAAGCTTCTGCACAATCCTCAATAATTTTAATTTTTCTTTTTTTCGCGATATTTAATATTCTAGTCATATTTGATGGATGACCATACAAATGAACGACTATAATTGCTTTTGTTTTTTTTGTTATTTTTTTTTCAATTAACGTCTCATCTATACAGTAAGTATTTTCATTCACATCAACAAAAACTGGTTTTGCTCCTGAATGAATTACTGCATTTACAGGAGAAGCGAATGTTAAATTTGGAACTATTACCTCATCTCCATATTTGATATTAAGAGTTTTTAAAGCTAATTGTAAGGCAGTTGTTCCACTGGAAACTGCTAGACAATGTTTTATTTTTGTAAAATTTGAAAATTTCTTTTCAAATATTTTTACAAATTTTCCAGTTGATGATATCCATCCTGTGTTTATGCACTCATTTAGATATTTGAATTCATTTCCATCTAAAACCGGTTTAGCTAAAGAGATTTTTGTTTTGTCAGTTACATAAGAAATTAATTTTTTCTTTTTATCTACTAAAGGAATTAATCTTATTCTATTATTAAAAGATTTTGCTATTGTTGATTTATTACTTTTAAAATTTAAATAAATACACTTTTTATTTACAAAATTAATTACAGAGTCGTTTAAGGAATATCTTTTAATTAGTCCTCGTCTTATATCTCCATCTGTCAAAACACCTTTAAGTGTATTGTTATGATCCACCACAAAACAAGCACCTAAGGAGTTTAAATTTATAACTTTTAAAGCTTTGTTAATTTTATCATTCTCTTTAACAACAATATTTTTTAATTTATTCATTTATAGAGTTTTTTTTTCAACTATTTGTAATAAGTCCGCATATTCTTTGCCAGAAACATTATAAACTTCAATTGTAATAAAATCAGTTTTCTTCTTAAAATGTTTCCAAAACCATGCATTTTTAGAAAATTTCTTATTTGAATCTGTTATTCCATTATTATCACTCAAGTGATAAGCGTTAATATATTTTTTTAGTGAATTATGAGCCTTCTGTAAATCAAACTTAAGTGTTTTGGATGAGACTTTCAAATGCGCAACATCTAAGAGTAATCCAATATTATTGGATTTTTTGGATAATTTATTAAAAAATGAAATAATTTCATTGGGTGTAGTAAGTAAAAAAGGATTAGTTTTAAATTTCTTTAAATTTTTTTTTGATATTACATTATTTTCAATAAATAATTTTACACCATATTTTTTTGCAAATTTACTAAGTTCTATAACTCTTTTATAAAAAATATTTAAAGCTTCTTTTTTTGTTATCAACATTCCTCTATTAATTTGTTTTCCTAAATCTTTAAAGTTAGGATCAATTCTAAAACCAGCATGAAAACTATAAAATTTAGAACCAATTTTTTTTGAGTTGATAATATTTTTTTTAACAAATTTTATACTCCTAGAACTTATTGTTTTATTTTTTGAAGATAAATTCAAAACAAAAGGCTTTTTTGGGGGAGGAAAATAATTGTGAATTTGAGTGTTATCTTTATAAAATTTAATTTTTTTATTAAAGTTCTTTATAAATTTACCACCAGAAAATTCAATATTTTTAAAACCTTTTGATTTAAGATATTTATAAGAATCTGTTCCTTTTTTTTTATTAAATCCACCGGTTGAAATAAAAATCATAAAATTATTTAATTTTTTTTTTTGTTAATTTTATGGCTTTTCTTTTTATCATTTTGGCTGGAACACCTACATAAGTTGCTGGGGCAAGAATACTTTTTGTAACCACAGATCCAGCGCCAATAATAGTATTACTACATATTTTTATACCCGGTAAAATTTTGCTACCCATTCCAATGAAAACTTTATTACCTATTTTAACTCTTCCACCTATTATACTTTTTGGCGCAATATGATTATTATTTCCGATCACTACTTCGTGTTCAATTAATGACCCCGAATTTATGATATTATTGTTTCCAATTTTAGACGAGGTGCCAATAAATGCTTTTTTATTAATGAAGTTAGCATCTCCAATTTTAAAATATTTTGAAATTAAAGATGTAATTGAAATTAGATTTGGAGTATTAATTTTTTTTTTTTTTAAAGTATTATAAATATTACTCCTAATTTCGTTATCACCAATCGCTATAAATATTACTTTATTTTTAATTGAGTCTATTTCTTTGAAATTTCCAAAGATAAAATTTCCAAGAATTTTTTCTTTTTTATTTGCGTCAAAAGTTTCATCTAAAATTATTTTTTTATTTGAGGGAAAATTTTCCTCAAGTATTTCTAAAATTGGTCTCGCATGTCCTCCGGCACCCAAAACAACTAAATTTTTATTTTTTTTCAAAATCAGAAACCTTTATAAAACTTCCTTTGATAACTTTTTTTTTTATTTTTTTTCCAATAATTAATTTAATTTTATTACCCAACAAGCCTATTCCAGGTCTAATACTAGTTATGTCTTTATCACGAACAATATGACCCATATTTAAATTTGTTTTATAAATTAAACTTTTCCTTGAAATATTTTTCATAGACATTTCTTCTTTTTGCACTTTTTTTAATTTTGATCCTAAGATTTTTTCAGTTCGTCTTATATCATTAACTAAACTTTTTAATTCAACAGTTGTTATAGACGCAAAATGATCTGGGCCATTCATCTTCTTATCCAGTGTAAGATGTTTCTCTATTATTTTCGCACCATATGCAATCGAAGCTACAGAAGCTAAATTACCTATACTATGATCAGAGTATCCCACCATACATTTATATTTTTTCTTCAACGTTATTAAATTCCTTATATTTATTGACTTATCTGAGCAAGGATAATTGGAGGTACAATGCAATAAAGAAAAGTTTTTTTTATTTTTGTATATTTTAACTACTTGATTTATTTCATCAATTGTCGACATCCCAGTAGAAATTATTACGTGTTTCCCTGTTTTAGATAAAAATTTATGCATTTGATGATCAACAATATCTGCTGAAGCAGTTTTAAATATCTTGACCCCTAATCTATTTAAAAATTTTGCACTTTCAATATCGTATGCTGTAGATATAAAATCGATTTTTTTTTTATCACAATATTTTTTAAGAAATAAATGATCTTCATCTTTAAGTTCTAGTTTTTTTAACATTTCAAAATGGGTTTCATTTTTTTTCCCAGATTTCTTTTGATAAGCTACTTTGGGTGTATTTTTTTTTGACAATCTCTCGGCTTTAAAAGTTTGAAACTTTACTGCATTTGCACCAGCAAATTTTGCTTCATCAATTAATTTCTTTGCTAAAGTCATTGACCCATTATGATTTACTCCTATTTCTGCAATTATGTAACATTTTTCAAGTCTTACAGTCATGAAAATAATTTTTTATTATAAATTAATTTAGCGAGTTCGAAGTCAATTCTGTTATCTATGTCAATTGATCTTTGGATAGGCATTTTATACAATTTTATCTTTCCCTTAAAAAAAGATTTAATTTTTTTTAGTTTTTTAATATTAGATATATATATTCCACCATTAGGACGAAGACATTTTTCAAAAAATTGGCTACTAGTATTTCCGTCCAAATATGGAGATTTTTTTAAAAAATAACCCGCATATTTGTCTTTTTTTTCAACGAAAGCTAGTTCGGGGGGGAAATTATATTTACAAGCACTTATAACTGTATCTGTTTTTTTGAAAATATTAAATGCGTTTTGAATATCTTTAAAATTTCTAAAGGGACATGTTGGAAGCATTAGTGCAACATTGTCAAAATTCTCATAATTTTTTGAATTTATAATATTTTGAACAACTTCGATTGCTTTAACTTTTTCTTTAGTTAAAAACTTAGGTCTATTTGAAAAATTTACTAATTTATATTTTTTTTTTAAATTTAATATTTTTTCATCATCCGAACTTACGACAATTTGATGAAATTTTTTTGATTTTATCGCAGCTTTAATTGTAAATTCTATCAATTTAATTTTTGAAATTTCCAAAATGTTTTTATTTTTTAGTCTTTTAGAATTTTTTCTTGCAATTATAATTCCTAAATTCTTCATAACTTTATTTTTCTAAAGTAATCTTTTCTTAAATACTTCTTGGAATCTCCTCTTAACTTTTTTAAAAATTTATTTATTTGACTATGATGTTTGGAATTTAGAGAAGTTAGAGGTAATCTTTCATGTCTTTTCATAAAACCACATATTTCAAGACATGATTTTATAAACATATGCCAGCCATAAATATTAGCCTTTTCAAAAAAAGGTATTTCGATTTTTTCTTTTAAAATTTTTAAAAATTTTTTATCTTTTTGCTTTGATTTTTTTAAAAAATCAAAAGATAATCTCGGATCAATTAATTCAATCCCAACCAGCCAAGAGTGACAACCTAATTTGCTAAATTTATGCCAAGCAGACATCCCTCCACCTGAACGTATTATTCTTACCTTATTTTTAGTTCTTTTGATTAATTGAATTGTGAAATTATTCCTCTTAGCATCGTCTTTTATTGAAACAAAATTACTTAAAGAGCATATTTTATCTGTGAGGTCTATATTATAATTTATAACTGGAGGTTTGGTTCCATGACCGTTCATCATCATTTGTAAATGTAGTAACAATGGTAATTTGGTATATTTATTCAAATACCTAAAATGGGCCAGGACTTGTTTATCATTATAATATTTTTCACCCAGAATAACGCTAAAAATATCTACACCACATTTTGCAAGTTTATTTATTCTTTTAATTGTTTCTTTACTTGAACCCTCAAATCGCTCTGCGCCTATAAATAAAGTGTTGGTAAAATTTTTTTTTAAATAATTTGCTATTCTAAGATTTAATTGATGTATCTCTTCATCACTCATTAACCCTAATCGACTGTTGTACAGCATTAAATAAAAAATTCTTACATTATTACTGTAATAATATTTTAAATTTTTAAACAAAGTTTGATAATCAATACCACCGTTTTTTAAAAAAGGAGTGATAATAGAAAAAACTGGACCAGAAATGATAGAAAAATTTTTTTCCATATAAATATATTTATTTTATTAAAATTTTTTTTAAAATTAATTTTAGTAGTATCAATTTTTTTTCATAAGGATTTTTAACTTTATTCGTCTTTTTTTTCCACTTATCTATTATCTTTTTGATATAGATTATAATTTTTTGAAGACCTTTGTCTCCAACTTCATTTATAAGTTCTTTCTTATATTTTTTAAATCTTATTTTTTCAATTTTAGTATTCAAATATTGTTTCTTTTTTAAAAATTTATCAAGATGATCTAGAGATAAATCGCAACCGTAAAATTTTGAATCCTTCATTTTAGAATCATACATATTTATTCTAGAACAATCTTGTTTAGGTTTTAAACGATAAATCTTTTTTATAATTTTTTTATCTTTAGAAAACTTGTATATATCAATTTTAGAGGAAAAGTTATTAACCTTAATCTTATTTCTTATACTAGCTGGAGAAATAAAAATTAATCTATCGATAAAGATTACGGGATAATTAAAATAATTTAATTCTTGATAAAAATTACTGTGAATTGAAATTATAATATTTATTCTTTTTAATAATGAATTAAATTTGTTTTGATTATTAATTTTTTTTTTAATATTTTTTGATTTAAACAAACTTCTTGGGTGAGTTTTATAAAAAATTTTGAAATTATTTTTAACTAATATTTCCTTTATTTTATTTATTTTTTCATTATACCAGTCATCTTGATGCTGAGGTCCCGTTAAGACAACTAATGCTTTTTTATTCTTTTGTTTTTTAAATATGGGTAAGTTAATTTCTCCAGCATCAATTGAACTTAGGACTTTAATATCTCCTTTATATTTTTTATTTAATTTTTTTAGTCTTTTTAATCCATAGTTATTTCTTAAAATTACTGAGTCAACATCCTTGCAAATAAAATAGTCATAATTAAAACTTTTATCTACCAATATAACTTTTAAACCTAATTTTTTTGCATAATCTGAATATATTTTTGAACCAAATAATCCACATAAGATAAGTATATCATATTTTGAAAAAACCCTTAAAGCTTGAAAGAAGTTGTCAATCCATATCGTATTTGCTTTTTTAAATTTATTATGATTTTGAAATTTTTTTGTATAACACTCGAACGATTGAAATTTTTCCATCTTTATTGATACAGCTGCAAAATCAGCCGAAATTTTTTTTTTTAATTTAATATAAAAATTAATATCTGCATAGTTGTAATCAACTGTTCTTTGATATGAAAAAACTAAAACTCTATCCATTAATCAATCCAATTTAATTGTTTTTATATCAAGAAGTGTTGGGATGTTATGACTTATACATATGAAAATTTTGTCATTTTTTCCCCAATTGAAGATATTTTTATAAACTTCCAATTCACTATCTTTATCTAAAGAATTCGTTGCCTCATCTAAAATAATTAGTTTCGGATTTTGATACATAAGTCTTGCTAATGATATTCTTTGTTTTTGACCACCAGATAAATTTGAACCATTTTCACCAATTTTGTTTTGATCAAAATTTTTACCAAAGTTTTTTTCAGTTATTCCTAATTCGCTTTTAATATATTTAAGTCTATCATGATTGATCTTCTCATTTTTTAAACCAAAAGTTATATTTGAGTTGATTGTATCATCAATTAAGAATGACTCTTGAGATATGTAGCCGACTAAATTTTTATCAAATTGACTAATTGTGATTAATTCTGTTTTATCAAATAAAATCTTTCCTTTATTTGGTTTTAAAAAACCACAAATTAGAGATATAAGTGTTGTTTTTCCAGTTCCACTTTTGCTTGAAATAAATGTTGGCTTACTAGTTTCAAATGAGCAATTATACCTACTAAAAATTTCTTTATTATCATTATATTTAAAAGATAAATTTTCTACAAAAATATTTTTTATATTTGAGATTTTCCTTAAATTTTTAATATTTTCAATTATTATCACATCATCTGATTTATATTCTAAAAATTCAAAAATGTTATCAACAGATTTTGATGCAAATTTCATATCTTGATAAGAGCTCAAGATTTTAAGGCAGGTTGGAGAAAGGCGTATTAAAATAATAAAGAATATTGAAACTTCTGTAACTATTTTATTTAAATCTCTTCCATCATATAAAAAATAAATCAATATAATGGATAAAATAGAAAACATTGCAAACTCGATCAAATATTTAATTGACTTATTTAAAAAAATTTTAAAGAAAAATGTCTCAAACATTTTATTAGATTGATCTACATAATAATTTCTAAAATATTTTTCTTTACCATAAAATATAATTTCTTTTGTTGTATTATATAATTGTTGCAATATTTTGAAATTTTCAGCAGTTCTTTTTTGTCTTTTGACTCCATCTCTTGCTAATTTTGTATTTACTAATTTTAAATACAAAATGATTAATATTAGTAAAAATAAAAAAAAATAAATCAATAGATTGCCGTAAAAAATATATATAGTTAAAATTAACATTAAAGAAAAAATTATATCGAATAGAATTAAAAAAAATCCTGTAAAAAAGTTAGTTGTGTGTTCTATATCAGGAGAAAAAGTTCTATTCACTGTAGCTAAATTTTTAAAAAATTTAAATCTATTACTTTGTGAAAAATAATTTTTAAAAAGCAAATCTTTAATAAAAACTTTGGTTTTAATTTCCAGGTTAATAGAAAAGTAGTTTATTAATATTCCCAAAATTGTCCTAAAGGCAAAAATAATTATCAAAATTATTATAAAAGTAGTAAGTGCTGAGTATGAGTTATTATATTGAATATTTAATCCAAAGTTGTTTAAATACTCATTTAATTTCAAGTAGTATCCAGATCCTAAAACTGCATCTTTATCAAATATAAAAAAAATTATTGGAAAAATTGCTGCAATTGAGAGTAAATCAAGAATTATATTAACTCCAAAGCTGAAAAATAAAACTATATAATAAACCTTATATTTATTACTTAAAAGATTATAAAATTTTATTACCGAATTAAACATAATTAAAATATTTACTGTAAATCAATCTATATTTATAAATGAATTTAATTTATCAATTTTATTAATAGTGATAATAAAACAAATTAAATCAATAAAATAATGGCAAACAAATTTGACAAAATATTGAATGAATATGTGGATTTTTTAAAAGAAAAAAAAATATATAAAAAAAATTTAGCAATAGAATACGAGCATAGCATTGAAAAATTACATAATTGGAAGCCTAAAAATGACTTAGGCAAACTTAACTCTTGGTTTAAAATGGTTAAAAAAAATCACCCCGCTATAATTAAATTTCAAAGATTGGATCAATTAAAAGATTGGGTCTACGATGATAAGAAGGGGATAATTCGTCATAGATCTAAAAAATTTTTTAAAATAATTGGTATTAGAACGACCAAATCGGGTAGAGAAGTAAATAATTGGGATCAACCATTTATAATGCAAGTTGGTTACAAAGGTGGAATCATAGGACTTATAAGAAAAAAAATTAATGGAATACCTCATTATTTGATTGAAGCAAAATTTGAGCCAGGAAATTTTGGTAAAATTCAACTCTCTCCTACTCTGCAAGCTACTTATTCAAATTTAGAAAGAGCTCATAGAGGTGAAAAAAATTTTATTAAAAAAAACTATTTTAGTGGCAATTACAAGACAATAAGAAAATATTGGGTTACGGAAGACGGTGGAAGATTATTTAAAAAAAGAAATTTACATTGGATAGTAAATTCAAATATTAGTTCACAAAAAATACCAGGTAATAATTTTAAATGGATGACTTTGTGGCAAATTAGGGAATTCATAAAAAAAAAAGATTGGGTTAGTCCACATCTAAGGTCAATATTAAGCTTAATATAATTTTGAATAAATTTAAATAAATGAAAAAAATCAAAATTGGCGTAATTGGACCGGGTAGTCATTTTCAAAAAAAAATTTTACCTTCACTAAAAAAAATTAAAAATGTAAAAATTTTATATATCTTAAGAAGAAGTAAAAAAAAATTTCTTACATATGATACAACAAATAATAGTAAAAAATTTTTTAAAAATAAATTTGATTTTGTTTACATAAGTAGTATTCCATCAACTCATGAAAGGTATTTAAATTTATGTATAAAAAATAATTTTAATATTATTTGTGAAAAACCTTTTATTACTAACTTAAAAAAAACAAAATATATTTTAAAAAAAATTAGAGATAAAAACTTATTTATTTTTGAGACATACTCTTACATATTTAATCAGAGTTTTATGAAATTAAATAAATTATTAAAAGGTGAAAAAATAAAATATGTTCATTCATCATTTCAGTTTCCTTTTTTGAAAAGTGATAACTTTAGATATGAATCAAAAGAGGGGGGATTTTTGTTAGATTGTGCAGTTTATCCAATTTCTTTGGAAACTTTCTTGTTTAAAAACAGTAGTAAAATTATAAAAAACTTAAATACAAATACAAAATTTAAAAAAAATATTCCTATTAATGGTATTATCAAATATGATTATTTAGATCAAAAAAGAGTTTTTACTTGGGGAACAGGATTAGTTTATAAAAATTTTTTGAAAATTAGATTAAAAAATTCAACAGTTTATTATAAAAAAATATATACTAAAATTAAGAACGAAAAAATCAAAATCGTTGTTAAAAAAAATAAAAATAGAGATGAAATTATATTTAGGTACTACGATCAATTTGAATTAATGTTTAGGTATATTTTTAAGAATTATAAAAAAAATAAAATAAAATCGATATTTAACCAACAAATTTTAATGCATAATGAGTTTCTAATAAAAATTTTAAAAGAAATAAAAAACTGATATATTGTCTAATGCCCTTATATGTTGCCAAACCTTCCTTACCGAAACTTTCCGATTTTAAGCAAGAGATTAAAAAAATATATAAAACGCACAAACTTACCACAAATGGTCCTCAGGTTAATTTATTAGAGGAAAGATTAAAAAAGTTTTTAGGTGTTAAAAATTTATTACTTGTATCAAACGGTACAATGGCTATTCAAATTGCATTGGAAACACTCAAAATAAGTCAAAAAGTATCTATAACTCCTTTTTCTTATGTATCAACAGTCAATGCAGTTGAGTGGCAAAAAATACCATTCGATTTCTGTGATTTAGAGAAAGACAAGCTAACTATTGATATAAAAAAATTAAAATTAAAAAAAAATGGAGGTTTGCTCGTTGTTCATCCTTTTGGAATTCCCGAAAAAATTAACAAATTAACCTCTATTTGTAAAAAAAAAAAAGTGAAACTTTTATTCGATGCTTCGCACTGCTTCGATATAAAATATAAAAAAAAATCAATTTTAAATTATGGAGACGCAAGTATTATTAGTTTCCAGGCAACAAAATTTTTCAACACTTGTGAGGGTGGAGCAATAGTATTTAAAAGTAGAAAAGACTATCTCGCTGCTCATAAATTAATTCATATTGGATACAATTATTTGAAAAAAAAGGATATTTTACCCTCAAGAGGGATTAATGCCAAAATTAATGAGCTTTCTGCCAGCTGGGGTATATCTCTTTTGAAAAGAGTAAATGAAATTAAATTAAAAAAAAAAAGATTAAGTGAAATTTATTTTAAAAATTTAAATTTGAATATTTCAAAACCAACAATAAATTTATCAAAACAAAATTACAATTATATGCCAATAATTTTTAAAAATGAAAAAAATCTACTTAAGGTAAAAAAAAAATTAGAAAAAAATAAAATTTATCCAAGAAGATATTTCTATCCCAGTCTAGATGAGCTGCCGCATATCAAAAAAAATTTATCATGTAAAAATTCTAGAAATATTTGCAGAAGAATATTATGTCTTCCACTTAGTGAATATATATCAAAAAAAGAAATTCTTAAAATTTGTAAAATAGTAAATTCAAATAGAAAGGCACTCTAATCAACATTAAAAGAATTAAAAAATTATAAATAATTATTTTTGATATATTCAGACTTTAATCTAAATTCATCTAAAATAAAAATAGTATCTTTTTTAATTATTTTATTTAAATTTTTTTTAAAATCTAAATAAACTTCAAAATATTTTGAGTAGTTTTTTAATATATTATCAACTTTAGTTGAGAGATTTTCATTTTTATAATCAAAAAAGAACTCCTCTGGTAAATTTAATTTTTTATATTGAGGATAAGGTTCAACTAATGGGATAATATTATGTTCCAAAGCTATTATGAAACGTTCATTAATTATACTCATGTGGCAAGGTGAGGTACAAATTATAATTTTTGATCTGTCAAATATATTATCAAAATTTTCGTATTCTAATAAACCGTGATTTTTTATAAACACCTCATCATTTGAATTATCACCATAGTATCTAATTTTATAATTTTTGTTTAACGTATTTATACTGTGTAAGTTTTTTTGTTTTCGTATAAATCTTAAATTATTAAGTGAGCTATTATAAAAATAATCAAAAGAAAATTCATTTTTATAAAATTTAAGTTTTAAAAGTTTTTCTCTAAAGCTTAAATTTTTTGAATAATATTTTTCCATAGCTAATATTATATTATCAAAATTATTAATATTAATTTCTGAAAAATTTTTTACTTTAAAAGATTTAGAGTGATTATTATGACCTGACAAAAAAAGTAGGTCTATATCTTTGATATTTTTTTTTGAGTTTAATGGAAAACAATCAATCCATAACCCATTATATGAAAATATTTTTTTTTTGTGATTTTCATAAATTTTATCTGTCAAAAAAATTAAATTTTTTTTTTTCAACATATGTTTAATAGAAAAACGGTAATGACTAGAAAAACTCTTTTCATAATTTGGTAGATATAATCTCTCATTAAATACAATTATTGGGACATGAATATTTTTAAGAATATCTTCAGGAATAAACTGCCGTACTAAAATAAAATCGGACTTATTTATTTGACTGAGTGAGTCTTTGTCAATTTTATCCATATAAAAATATAAAGTTTCAACGCTCCTCTCTAACAATTTTTGTCCTTTTTTTATAAAACCATGATCGTGTTTTTCCATTATTATAAATGATATTTTCATTTTTTTTTTCTTTCAAATTTCATTTTTTAAAAATTATAACTCCGTACTTATTTTTTTGGATTTTATTATAAGATAAAAATAATTTTTTTTCTTTAGAGGAACCAAAGCTATTATAGTCTTTAATATTTTTTAGAGTTTTTCTAAAAAATAAATTTCGTTTTTCTATGTAATTTAGTTTTGATTGTGGTGATGTGAAATTTAATGAGTAGTTTGAATAATAATCAAAATTATAACTTTTTTGAATTAAAATACCGTAAAAATCACCTGGACATCTTCTTGTAGCTTCGATGATATAAATTTTGTTGTTTTTTTTTATAAACTGTATGTGCAAAATTCCTGATGTTAATTTAAAAATTTTTGTGAGTTTAAGTAAATTTTTAATTACAATTCTCCTAGTTTTTTTTTGAATAATACTTGGACAACTTGAAAAGTCTACTCGGAATGGATTCTCATTACAAAATTCATCAACGAAAAAAAATCTATTTCCTTTTTGATTTATTATCATAGAGCAGCTGTGTAAAGTTCCATTAATAAACTGGGATACTATAAATTTTTTTGTTTTATTTTTTTTAAGTTTTAAAAAATCTTTTTTGTTTTCTATTTTAAAGACGTTTTTACCTGAATAAGTAAAATTGGGCCTAAAAATTACAGGCATTTTAATTTTATCTGAATAAAAATTTTTTTTTAAACTAAATTTAGGTACTGAAATATTATTTTTTTTGCATATTGTATTAAAACTTATTTTATTCAAAATATTTTTTGAAAATTTATAATTTTCGAAACCATCGTAATCTAATTTTTCAGCTACGTATGAAGATGATAAGTATGATATATCGTTGCCGTCTGGTATGATAAAATTAAATTTACCTTTTTTACAAAATTTTAATAGTTTATTATGATTTTTATAATTAAAAAAATAATGTTTATCTGAATTTCCTACAGCTTTATCAAATTTATTAATCCCACATGTTGAAATATGATATTTTTTTTTTAATCTTTTGCATATTTCATTAGCTGTTATCCCCGCACCCACAATTAGTATTTTTTTTTTCATATTTGAAATTAATCTAAATAAGAACCACCATTTAGATTAATAATTGCACCATTTATATAATTGCTCTGTTCATTTATTAAAAATGCAATTAAATTTGCCACATCTTCAGGTTCGCCGATTTTTTTTGAGGGAATATTTTTTATCATTTTTATAAATTTTGTTTTTTTTATATTTTTTTGCATTCTTGATTTAATTGTTCCTGGTGAAACATTGTTAAATGTCCAACCATGCTTAGCATAATTTGATGTACAATATCTTATTAATGGCTGTATAGCTGCTTTACTAACTGAATAAATCGGTGATGCAGCAGGATGATTCAGCCTAGACATTTGTGATCCAAGAAAGATGAACTTCAAATCTGACAACTTATTCTTGGGTCTGTTTAATAAATGCTGGCTAATTTGCATTGGCACTAGAGTATTTATTTTCAAAATTTTTTCCCAATCTTGAATTTTTTCCTTTAAAAAATTTTTTCGAGAAATTACACCTGCGCAATTAATAAAATAATTAATATTACGATGTTTATTATTTAATTTTTTAAACAACATATCAACTGAAGAATTATTATTAAAATTACATTCTATATAGTCTAAATTTTTTTTATATTTATTTTGTATTTTACTTAAAAATTTTTTATAATTTTTTTTATTTTTACTCACCCCTATTATAAAATAATTTTGGTAAAGAAGTTTTTTTGCAACAGCACTTCCTAAACTTCCTGATATTCCTGTAATCAAAATTTTTTTCATCTTTAATTTATTGAATATAATTATTACCTATTATAACATTATCTATGATAAATACCCTAAATTTTAATAAAAAATTAAAAAAATTTGATAATATAATTTTATGGGGTGCAGGGCCTCATGTAGAGTTTTTTTTAAAAGAGTATTCTTACAAAAAAAAGCTTTTTAAAAAACCAATCGGAATTTTAGAAACAACAAGAAAAAATAAATCTGGTTCTTTTTTTCTAAAAGATCTTCCTTATTTAACTCTTAAGGATGTTCATAAGATAGGTTACGATAAAAGTTTAATTATTATTACTGCGGGTTTAATTGACCTACATTCTCAAATTGTGAAAAATCAATTATATTATTTTAATATTATTCATAAGAAATCAATTGAATATTATGATCATTTTAAGAATAAAAAAAACAAAGATAAAATTAAGAAAATAGTCAAGATTTTAAAGGATAAAAAAAGCAAAAAAATTATCGTCAAGAAAATACAAAACATAATAGATGGCGTATTTACAGACAACAATTTAAAAGATAATGGTCCATATTTTAATAACGATATAGTTCAAAATCCAAAAAGAGAAAATATTAAAAATTTTTTATACGCAGGAGCGTTTGACGGAAAACACATTGATAGGTTTCTTCAAAATTCAAAAAATGGAAAAGTTTTTGCTTTTGAACCAAGCAAAATAATGTTTGATAAATTAAAAAAAAAATATTCAAAACAAACAAATGTTATTCTCAACAACTCACTTTTGTATGATAGAAAAATTCGACTTAAATTTAATGATGACCAAATAAACAAGGGACTTTCTGCTTCAATAAATAGAAAAACAGTATTTGGAAATAGCTATTTCGTAGAAGGATTTAAAATTGATAAATTAATAAACAAATTCAAGGCAGATTTAATCGCTTTAGATGTAGAGGGATCAGAATTAAATGCTATTAAAGGTGCAAGAAAATATATAAAAAAACATAAACCTATTCTATGTATTTGCATTTATCATACTGCTAAGGATCATCACAGATTAATTGAGTATATGTACTTAAAGTATAGAAATATATACAATCTTTATATTAGACAGCACTCTTACATTAGCTATATTGAGACTGTTCTTTATTGCAAACCAAAATAATACAGATGCTAACTGGAAAAAAAATTAAAACTAAAGGTTATTTTTCTTTAAAAGCTAAATCAAATTTAATTGAACAAAATTTTTATATCAACAATCCTAAGAGAGATGAAATTATAATTAAAGTAAAATACTGTGGGTTATGCCAAAGTGATATTAAACTGATTAACAAAAACTGGCATTTTGCAAAATTTCCATTTGTCCCTGGTCATGAAATTATTGGAGAGGTGTTTAAAAAAGGAAAGAGTGTAAAAAAGTTTTCGCTTAATGAAAGAGTAGGAGTAGGTTGGTTTTCAAAATTTTGTATGAAATGTAAAAATTGTAAAGACGGTAATGAAAATATGTGTCAAAAATATGAGCTTACTTGCGTAGGTAGAAATGGGGGTTTTGCAAATTTTGTGAAAATTGATCAAAGTTCAGTTTTTAAGATACCTAAAAAAATTAAATCTTCTCATGCTGCTTCGTTATTATGTGCTGGTTGGACAATTTTCGGTGCACTTAAAAATTTCAACATAAAAAAAGGATCAACAGTTGGAATATTGGGTATTGGTGGTTTAGGGCACTTAGGTATTAAATTTGGCAAAAAACTTGGGTATAACATGGTAGGAATTACCGAAACTAAAAATAAATTAAAAGATATTACAAAATTAGGGTCCAATGAGGCATATCATTTTAATCAATTTATAAAATTTAAAAACAAATTTGATTATCTAATTATAACTAGTCATCATAATTATGATTGGAAAGCAGTTATAAAGCCAATGGCTTATGATTCTACATTATGTTTTGTTAGTAGACCAAGTAAAGATTTAAAATTAAATGTTTTTGATTTTATGTCCAAAAGAATTAAAATAACAGCAAGCCCTGGATCTAGCAAAAAAAATATGGTTGAAATGTTAAAAATGAGCGCAAAATATAATATATACCCAAATATTCAAGAATTCAAAATTAATGAGATTAATTTAGCAATAAAAAGATTAATTCAAAATAAAATTAGGTATAGAGCAGTTATGAAAGTTTCCTAACTTTTTTATTTCTTCTATAATTTAATACTTTTTTTAGTTTATCTATGAAAAAATCGATTTCATTTTCATCGATAGTATAATTTGGTAGTAATCTTATCGTCTTACCTAAATTACAATGTTGTAACATTAATCCAAATTTCATTGCATCTTTACAAAATTCGTCCCCAAATTTTCGAGCATCAATCTTTTCGCTAATGTCAAAAGCTAACATTAAACCTATTCCTCTAGCATTCATAACTTCTGGGTAACTTTTAGAGATAGCAATAAGTTTATTTAGAATTTTATTTCCTATTTTTTTATTTCTTTTTAAAAGTTTATTTTTTTTTATTCTAGAAATTAAATAATTTACAAGCTCACCAGCAAATGGTTCATTTTGATGGGAGCTAAAGTGTTCCATGACGAACTTTTTATTCTTAATAGTTTTTCCATTCGCGATAACGCAAGCGACAGGAAAACCAAGACCAGTTGCTTTGCCTGCAACTATAAAGTCAGGAACTATTCCCAGTTTTTGGGCATAAAACCACTCCCCAAGTCTACCAAAACCAGTCTGACATTCGTCAAAAATTAGAAAAATATCATTTTTTTTGCAAATTTTATAAATTTCTACTAGGAATTTTTTTGGCGGAAAATAAAAACCACCACCAGAAATTATTGGTTCAATTAATACAGCTGCAATTTTTTTTTTTTTGGAAGTTATTATTTTTTTAAACTTAATTAAATTTTTTTCATAAACTTTTTTATGAGGCTCTGCAGTTTTTTTCCAATTTGGTAGATCAATTTTATATGAAAAATTAATTTTAGGTCTTATTTTATCCCTAGACATTGAATAAGCTGCAGCACCATGAGTAAGACCATGATAACCTTTATCAAATGACAAAATTCCAGGTTTTTCCTTTAAATGTTTAGCATATCTCAAACAACACTCCATAGCCTCAGATCCCGTAGCTAAAAAAATAGTTCTAGGCCGCATTTCTGGGATTATAGAAGCAATATTTTTTGACGCATAAATAATTGACTCAGATAAAGTGTTTGTGCTGGTATGCTGAATCGTCAAAAGTATCTTTTTAAATATTTTTTTAAGTCCATCATCAGAATGACCAAATACTGAACAAAACTGACCACTATTTAGATCTAAATATTTTTTTCCACTTTTATCCCAAACAAAAGACTTCTTGCCTTTTTTAATTATAGTTTCTCTAAAAGATAAGACTGGAAAAATATTTATAAATTCATTCAAAACTTTTTATAATTTAAACTTTGTAACTTTTGTTTGTTAAAAAATGCATAATTGTCCCTAAGTAAAATAAATAAAAAATTTTTAAAACCAAAAATTGTCGGAATATTTTTTGATCCAATTATATTTCTCACTTTTGGTAAATTATAAAAAGGTATAGTTGGATAAAGATGATGTTCTACATGAAAATTTACATTCCAATATAGATAGGATAAAAAGGGATTTATAACTAAACTCCTTGTGCTTTCTAAAATGTTATTTGAGTTATGTTCTAATTTATAATGTTGTGCTCGAACCAAAATATCTTTAAAGAAATTAAATATAAATTGATTAAGAATTATTAAAAAATAAACTTGATAATTTCCAAAATAGTAAAATAATAAAAATACAAATATGTGAGTCAAAATTATAAATCTTGAACAATACATCAATTTTGTCTTAAATTTTTTACTTGATCTTTTATTTAAATTTGAGTCTGGGAATATGCCAAGACTATTTTTGCCAAGCATGATTACTTTTCTAAAAAAATAATTAAAATTGAATGTTATTAGTTGAAAGAGTATAAATGAATTAATTTTTTCAAATGAAAATTCATCATCTACGTTTTTATGTAAAGCATATTTATGGTGAGTCATGTGAGAGGATTTATTGTAAATCCAATTTGTTAGACTAAAAGTCATTAAAACTTTATAGATGAATTGGTTTAAATTTTTTGAAGAAAATACATTGTTGTGCTGGAATTCATGTGAAACTGCTGTTTGGTCGAGAAAAGAAAAAAAAAGACCAGAAATATAAGTTGTAAAAATAAATAATATCCAACTTTCGTTGACATAAAATGAAACTTGTAAAAAAACTAACAAGCTACAAATAAAAAAAAATGATGCAGTGTAAAGAAATGCAAAAGAATTATTTTTTACTGATAGGGCTCTAATAGTATCTGTATCTAATTTTTTGATCATGTTGATATTATTATATGTTAAGAATGGTTAAATTTCAAAACTAGGTATTAAAGATAACAATATATATTTTAAAAATTTTTTTCAGTGCATAAATCAAGCCAATTGAGCTATT
>TARA_B100000963_G_scaffold361988_1_pt1 | contig 25148 bp, 25 predicted proteins | sample TARA_B100000963 | Tara Oceans TARA_B100000963 (sample SAMEA2622097) | marine metagenome | biome: marine biome (ENVO:00000447); feature: surface water layer (ENVO:00002042); material: "saline water (ENVO:00002010), including plankton (ENVO:xxxxxxxx)" | depth 5 m | reverse complement strand
GCAGGGACAAATGCCACTACAAATGCAAGGCATGCAGGGACAAATGCTACCACAAATGCAAAGCATGCAAAATATGCAAAATATGAAAAGTATGCAAAGTATGCAAGGTATGCAAAATATACAAACAAATTCAAAAAATAACTTGTCTAGTCTGGAACGACAAGCAAAAGCAGACATAAAACATATTGAAAGAATGAGAAAAGCAAGAAAAAAAGGTGGGAAAAAGAAAAAACGAAAAAAAAAAACAAAAAAGAAAAAACGAAAAAGAAAAAAGAAAAAAAGAAAAACACGTAAAAGATATTAAAATTCAAGTAATAAATTCTTTTTTTTTAATAAATTTTTTAATTCTTTAAAAAAATCTATTTTTTTTTCATCATATTTTTTTTCAATCGTTTTAATACTGAATGTACGTAAATCTTTATCATTCATAATTTTTTTTAAAAGAAAAACTATAACTTCTTTATCTAATTCTTCATTATTCATTAATTTATATTTTTCTTTAAATTCACTATATAATTTCATATAAATAATTATACATCTAACATCCATCCAATTTGTTAAGTATTTTTTAAAAAAACTATTAAATTCTTCATTTTCCATTATATTAGATAAATCTTTAAAAAAATTATTATTGTCTATTATTTCTTTACCCTTATCATACATTTTAATATTAGAATCATTTTTAATAATAATATTATTTTCCATTCGTTTAATTATATACTAGATTTGATTTTTAAATCATTTAATTAAATATTACACTTTAGGAAATTTTTTTATTTTTATATATTATAATGCCTGCAAGAAGTAAACGTGTACAAAATGCTTTATCAGCTGATAATGGTAAATGTGGTGGAAATATGAAAGCTGGTCTTCCCCCTACTGTTGGAAGATCCATCGGTAGAATGCTTCGATTTAATGATTGCTCATGCCGCCTTGCCAAGGGAAAAGGTAAATGCAAGTAATTAATATTAATTAATTATGTAAAAATTAATATTAATTTTCTACTTTTTCAACAGTACCATCAATTGTTTTTAATTGTAAAACTTCTTTAATTTTAGTTATTTTATCTATTCTAATTTTATTATTTTGTTTAATAATAAATTTTCTTAATATTTTTAACATTATTCTACTAATTGTATTATTTACAATTTGAAAAATCTTTATTATACCGCCTGTAATAGCTAATAAAGTTAAATAACCTTCCCTATTACTTGTTCTAATAATCCATAATTCTGATAAAACACCCATTAATATAGAATTTGTTATCACTAATACTGATAATAATATTACATTAAATTTATATTTTATATGATTATCAACTTCATAATTTGGCAACTTTTTGATATCTATAAAAAGGTCTTCATAATATAATGGTTTAGAAGCAGTATAATAAACAATCCATGGAAAATTCCAGAAAAAAATTAATGACGCAAAACTAATTATTAAAGGTAAAAATATATATGTTTGATTTTTTTCAATAAAAGGTATAGCTATAACAACTAAAATAAGTGGTAAAAAAAATCTTTTGCATTTTGTTTTTTTTAAACAGTTATTCATCTAATTAATTTTATAATTTATTTTTTAAATAAATTAAATAAGTTTTTTTTGCAGTAATACTTTAAAATATAAAATATTAACAAAATTTATAATGAATACTATAGAATTAGAAAACTTATCCAAAAGCTTTAAAAATTCTTTAGATGGAGAGAATATTGATATGGAAAGTTTAAGAAAAAATATGGCAGAAACAATAAAAAGAATGGAACCTGTAGAAAAAAGTTTAAACTCTATTTCAAAACCTTCTTCTCATTTTTCTCTCTGGAATCTATTTAAATATAGTTTGATACTAGTAATTATTTTTATTTTAGCATTAAATTTGTACACATTTTTTAATTATAAAAAAGATGCTTTAACATATTTTTTTGGGGATATTTTTGATGTACAAAATAATAATGTTGATACCGATGATGATGATGATGATGATGATGATAAAAATAACCCATTACCAAAAAATGATTCAGTAGATGGAACAGTACATACTGCTGTAGATATAGCTGCAAAAAATGACTCTAATGAAACAAATGAAAATCCTGACGAAGTTAATAAAGTAATTGATAATGATAAACATAATTATGATGAAGATGTAGAAGCACAAAAAAATTATAAAGCAAATAATATTTCATTAAATGTTAATAAAAAATCAGGATTTTGTTATTTAGGTGAAGATAGAGGTGTGCGTTCATGTGTAGATGTAACTGAAGAAGATACATGTTTATCTGGTGAAGTTTTCCCAACAAAAGATTTATGTGTAAATCCCAATCTTAAAGAATAAATAAATATTAACAAATATTATAAGAATGAAAGTAGATGTTGATACAAAACAACGATTAATGACTGCGTTAATATTTTTAACTGAATTTTATAAAGTATTAATGGGAACATTTTTAGGTGTTTTTGTACCATTAAAATGTAAAGAAGAAGTATGTACAATTACTGATAATATATATACAGATGATTACTATCATATGATTACAAACATTTATAATTTAATTTCATTTATTGTTGTTATAGGTTTTTATGTAATAGAATTAAGAAGAGAAAATTGGAGTATTGAATATTTAGATATTGATGAAACAAAAGCATTAAATCATTTAGATGATGAAGTAGAAAATTATCCATTAATTAAAGCAAATATGAAAAAGTTAAATATTCATTACTATAGAGCAATTCATTTGGCAATATTTATGTTAGTCACAAATTTTGGCTTATCTGGAGTTTTAGTTGGATTTAATTATTATAGTATTAATACTTTAAATTCTATTTTAAGTTTTTTTATGCTAGTTTTTATGAAATTAAGTAAAGCTAGAGGTATAGCGAGTACTTCGTTAAAAAATGAGATGGTATGTAGTGGATTTTTAACAGCACCCAAAGTTTATAATACAATTGATGTTGACCATGTAAATACTGGTAATTCAGGTGATTTAGAATTAGGAAAAACAGCAGAATAAAAAATTTTAATAAGTATTTATTTAAACACTTATTAAAAGCGTATTAAAACATAATAATTAATTAAATTAATATGAAAACCTCAATATTTGGTTGGATAGCTACATGCGGAACATTTATTTATAAAGTTCCACAAATATATAAATTATATAAAACAAAAAGTTCAAATGATGTTAGTACAACTTCATTAATAATACAAACAACTGGTTATGTTTTTTACATTATACATGGTTTTATTATTGATGATTACCCAACAATTGTTATGGGTGGATTATCATTTTTACAGGGAGTTATCCTTGTTATTTTATGTTGTATTTATAAAAAAAATGAATGTAAATTAAAAAACAAAAATTCATATATAAAAGAAAGAGTTGTAGAAATAATAATATAATTATTAATTTAAAATCATGAAAAACATATACATATTCTTTTGTAAATATATCTAAAAAATCTTGATATATTTAAAATATATTTATTTACAAAATTATGATATCCATTTTTAGATACTTTACAAGAAGGTCTTGATGCATGTTTTTCATTACAATAGTAATCATATGGGCAATCACAATGACGACAAATAGAATAATCCATGGTTGTTAATAATTTAATTTTAATTATATTAAAATTAAATCAATTTAATTTATTGATGTCCTAAAAACCATCGCATAGATAAATATGGTGGGAAAATACTGAGTGTAGAATTAGAAGACATATTAGGTCCAGCTGATACAATTTGTTGAATTTCAGTAATAGTTAAAGCTCTATTAAAGTATCTTAAATTTGACATAAGTCCACTAAATCCACCACCTTGATTGGCATATACATTTCCATAATTTTGTTTGGGAACAGATTTTAATTCATGTCTTGCTACAATTGTACCATTAACATAAACATCTAAATTTCTATTTTCTAATCTCAATATTACACTAATCCATTTATGAATAGGAATATCAGGTACCATTATTTTTTCAGAAACTTTATCATATGTATTCATTAAAACAATTAGTTTATTTTCTTTACTATCTAAATAAAGACCTGGTGAATTATTTGGATAAGCCATTCCCATATACCCTGGATCTGTAGTATTTATACCTTCACTTCCTTTATGAAAGATATGTTTTTTAACACCCGGTCTGTATGAATGAAAGTTATCATCTTCAATTAACAACCAAACTGCATAACTAAATTCAATACCACCATCTTGATTATTTGACCTCATAATTGGTTTAGAACCTTTAATTTTAGGGTCTTGAGAGACAGTAACAGCTTTTTTACCATTGACAATTCCTTTTATTAAAATAGGATTTGGTTTGGGACCAAATAATTTATGCAAAACAACAAGCATAACTCTTATGGCCATAATAAAAATAATTAAAACTAATAATAAAAATACCACTTTTGCAACAAGTGAGTTGGAATTTAAAAAATCTTTTGTACCATCTACAAACTTATTGCTACCAAATTTGGCAAATGGTCCATCACTTTTTGGAGCTACTAAATCACTTGCCGCATCTTTCATATTTGCTATAGGGTTTTCCATATCTATATATTATATATTACTATAATATTTAGATAATTAAATTTCTAAACTACCAACTTCTTGATTATCTTTAATGTAAGAGAATCTTAACTTATATCTGTTAAATAATGTTCCAAAGAAACTTTGTGAAAATCCTTCTTTATATATCTCATAAATTTCTCTTGGATTTAAAGTTCTTGAGTAATATCTAGCTTTTGCTACATATCCATCAAATCCATTTTTACTGTCACCTGGACTTTTATCACAAATTCTAACACTGGCTGTACCATCAACCTTTGGAGGTCCTTCAAGTAAGCAAGTTTTTACAAGTTTACCATCAATGTAAGTATCTAAAGCTCTATTATTAGTAGTTATAGTAATATGAGTCCACTTTTGTAATGGAATATTAGTTACTCTACAAGCTTCTGATAATTTACTATTTCTTCTGGTGTTTGACCCAGCTACATCAGTAAAAACTTGTAAATTAACATGTAAATCGTTAGTATTTTTGTCTAATTTAATTTCAGGACATAAGTCACCATTATTACTAATTCTTTTAATAATAGATTTGTCTTTTCCTAATTTATAGTTCCAATCTTTCACATATATCCAAACAGAATAAGTAAAATCAGTAGCCTCTGCATTACCTGATAGAGTAGTTGATGGTTTATTAACCATTTCTTTTGCACTACCTAATTTTAGTAAGCTTGTAACTGTTGGGTCTGTAAAAAAATATCTGTACAAAACAATTAGTATTACAAGAATACCAAATCCCATTAATATCTTTTTCATTTCCATAATATAATATTATGTTAGATTTTTCTAAATGACTGGTGGATTTTTTTTTTTTAAATAATTATAATTAAGTGATATTTTTGAGTTAGAAATAAAATTAGGATAATAAACAACATTGCAAATATAACCTGAATTTCCTTTATCTTGTCCAACAATTAAATTGTTAAATGTTTTGTATGGAGCCATTCTATCAACAGTACCAACTAATTTACCATTTAAAAATACATCTATAGTACCACCTATATAATTAACAACTACATTATGCCATTTTTGCAACTTAAATTTATTTTCTTTATGCACTCTAACAAGTTCATTTGATTTTTCACCATTGGCTTTAAAACTTTTAATTAATAAAGTATTTTTTTTAGTATTATATGCAATAACTGGTTCAAAATTAAAATTTAATATTTTGTTATAACTATTGTATGCTTTTTTAAAGTTTGGTGGATTAGAATGTATGAAAAACCAACATGATATTGAGTAATTATATGAATGTTGTTCGGGTCTTAATTTCAAAAACTTATTATGACTTGTTAAATAAATTTTTTTTCTAAAATACTCTGGTTCTTTTAAACAAACAATACCCTTATCAAATAAATTACTACTATTTTTTTTCATTTTGTCTAAATCTTTTAATCTATTATCTAACTCTTCTAAAGTATTATAAAATAATATCAACTGTTTTGTATTAATTTGAACATGTTTTACAATATTTTCATGATATTCAAGACATTTTCTTCTTTTATATTTATCACCTATTTCTACACAATTATCTGGGTCTTTAAATCCATATCCTCTTAACATTCTATTTAATAAAAATAAGTTTTCTTCATTATCTAGATTCTTTTTTAATATTCTTTCCCATGCACCTTCATTCAAACTAGAACTAGATGTTGACAAAGATGCTGTTATATCGGTATTGTTCATAATATCTTTTACTTTATCTTTCACAAAACCAAGGTATTTCATTAACAATGAAAATATATCATTTTTATTATTCATTAAATTTTTTGTTGCCAGCATTTCTTTTCTAATTTTCAATTCTTTTTCTAATTCTTCTTTTTGATAATTTGTATAAGTATACAACAAGTCTTCTAAATTTAATGGTAAAGATGTAATTACTTGTGGTTTTTTGTTTTTATATCCAAAATATTTTTTTATAAAATCTTTGTTTGACTTATTTCTCAACCAAACACATTGTTTTTTCATTTCATCTGTATAAAAGTTACTACTCCACCCAGAAATAGTTTTTATTCTATACCAATCTATTTCACCTGTAATAACATTCATTAATCCACTATATTCTATTTCACCTTCATTACCTTCTCTATTAAATTCCATGCAAAATAGTCGTAATGTAGGTGAATCTTTAATTTTTTTATTATAAATAACTCTTACACTATTGGGGTCTACTTTTTCAGTTTTAATTGCATTTCCATCTACTGTAATTTTTTTAAAACCACCATTTTTTGGGTTATAATTTTTTATTATTTTTATAGCTCTTTTTATTTTTTCTTTTCTAATTTTAACTTCAGCTATCTCTGCATCAATTTTTTTTGAAAAATTCTTATCTTTACCAATTATTAAATAAAACCATTTTGTTAAAACAGGAATAACAAATATAGAACCAATTATTAATAATTCTAATAAAAATATTATATAAACAGATTTTGGTGAAGTTTTTACTTCATAGTATATAAAATTTATTAAATCAATAAATAAACAGGGTATAACAAATATAACATTATATATTAAACGAACAAATGGGTTAGATAAATATTTTAAAATTTGTTCTTTAAATACTAAAAATATAGCAGCTAATATAATAATAACACTTACACCTATTAATAATGATGTTAATAATTTTGGAGCAGTGTTACTGGTTGCTGCATAATAAAGTAACCCAGCAAAAATAGCTAATGATACTCCTGTAAATATTGTTTTGTATAAATAAGTTTGTGCTTTTTCATGTAATGTTTTATTAAATTTATCTTGATTGGATTTAATAACACTTTCATTATAATTATTTACCAATAAATACATAAAAATTGTAAATCCTATAAGTAAACCTACACCACCTAATAATAGAGGAAATCTTTCTTTAAAACTTATATTTGAACTAGTCTGTTGTTTTAATCTAATATTTCTTTTAACATTATACCAACTATTTGGGAATAAAAATTTTAAAATGGGATTAAAAATACTGTAAAGTAAATTACTAGTTTTTTCTTTAATTTTATCATACATAAAATCATTATACAATATAATCATTAATAGAATATACAATGACCCTAAACCAATTAATACAGTATCTGTTCTAACGGATAATCCTATCTTTTGTTCTATAATTTTATTTGAATCTGGCCAAAAAAATGCAACTATTTTATTTATAAAATTTTTTATTCCAAAAAATTTTTGCATAAAACTATTAAAAAATCCACTCATACCTGTTTCACTTCGCATAACACCTACTATTTTTACACCAAAATATCCTATCATTAATGCTAAAATTATAGTTAGAGGTAAATATAAAAGTATTGCATATGTTAAACTTTCTAATCCTGAACCACTCATTTACTTATATTTTATTTATATTAAAATATAAGATAATAAAACCTCTAAAATTAATGTATATGTTTTTGCATTGTTTTTTTTCTATGACATGTTGGACACGTTGCTAATAAATTTGTAACATGATTTGTACCACCATATTGTAAATCTACCTTATGATCAACTTCATATGTTTCGTCTAACATTGCTTGACAATATCCGCATTTCCATTGTTGTTTTGCAGCAACATATTTTTTTTTTGACTCACTAACACATCTTTTTACTTGACCACCTGATTGAACTGTACCAGAATTTAACATTCTTTTAAATTGTGGTGTTATATTTGAGGATGCCCCCATTGGTGTAATGTTTGACATTTTTTCATGTATTGATGTAAAATCCATAAAAGGTGTTAATAATTCTGATGTGCCTTTATCAATAGGCATATATTTAACTAAACTATTGGCATGTAAAAACATATTTTTTGATTCATTTGGATGTTTTTTTATAAACATATATAACGATAATCCTATAAAACCGTACATTATCATAGTATAATATTTTTTTCCTTTTCCAAAATACTGAAAAATTTTACCATCATAATATGTATTTAATATTAATATAAATGTTATTAAAATAACCCATTTTTGTATTCTCATATAAATTTAATTGATATTATAAAATTTCTTTACTCTTTAATGATTTTCTTTTTTTTTTTATAAATCTTTTTTTTGTTTTACCATTCAAATTCTTTAATCTTCTTGTTTTTCTTTTCATTAAAACATGTTTTCTGGTTTTTTTATGTTTATTTCTTTCTAAAAATCTTTTTATTTTTTTTTGTATTTTATCATCGCTTAATTTTTCTAATTTTTGTATTTTTGAATATTTCATTTTATCAAGAGATTGACATACTAAATTATGATTACATAATTCTTCTATAGTCATTTTGTATAATGGTTTATTTGGTTTATATAATTTTGAATTGAATTTTTTATATTCCATTTTAAATATTTAAAATAATATAAAACTTTTAATTTATACTTAATATAAAATATGCCACATAGATTACAAAAAAGAATGAATATAGAAATAAGTAATATTAATAATTTAGAAAATTGTTTTTGTGAGCAATCAACAGTTGATTTTAATAAAATAAATGTATACATATTTAAAATATCCTGTGTTTTTCATTTAGAATTAACACTCACGCCTTATTATCCTTTCTCCCCACCATCAGCACGTTTAATAGGTAAAGAAACAGAAAATTATCAAAATATATTGGGTGAGATACAAGCTTATTTTAATACTTTTGATAAACAAGTTTGTTTGTGTTGCAATACATTAACTTGTAAAGATAAATGGGGTCCTTCAAATAAATTAATTGATATTGTAAAAGAAGTAAATAAAATTTTTGATATTTGTGAAAAAGAAATTAACAATAATATTAGAAATGAGATATTGTTAAAACATCTTGGATATGTTGTTTAATATTTATTATAAAAATAAACAGATGAAATAAAAAATACTGTAAAAACACTACCGTACATAACATGTTTTTTAAATTTTATTTGTTGCTTATTAATAATTTCTTTGGGTTTATAATGTTGATAATAATCTTCTAAATTATCATAGAAACTTACATTCGTTTCTCCTATTTTATTATTTATTTTATTAAATAAAAAGTGTATCCATTTCATAAATGAAGATTTTGAATTCATGTAAGGTGTAACAGGAAATTCATCTAATAATTTTTCTAAATTTTTTCCTAGAGGTTCTTCAGGAAAAAAAACAGGTAAATTTTGTATCAAATTATAATATTTTCTTATTGTTACTTCATTTGGTGATTCAGGATAGTTTAAAGCAATTGTTAGTAGTGTAAATTTTAATTTTGGAAGCCAAATCTCATATCTTAATTTCATTATATAAATAAAAATATTAAAAGTAAAAATATTAAACATATAAAAGATGAAAACATATCAATATTGTAATAATTGTGGAAAAACTGGACATACATTTCAAAATTGTAAAAAACCTATAATTAGTTCTGGAATTATATCATTTAAGATAATAAATGGTATAAAAAAATATTTAATGATTTGCAGAAAAGATAGTTTAGGATTTGTAGATTTTATGAGAGGTAAATATAATATAACAAATACACAACATATACTAAATTTAATAAATGAAATGACAACTACAGAAAAAGACATGATTTTAAATAATGATTTTGACAAACTATGGAAGTATTTATGGGGTGATTATAGTGGTAAACAATATAAAAATGAAGAAAAATCTTCAAGAGAAAAATTTAATAAATTAAAAAGCGGTTTTTTTGAAAATTCATCACTTAATATTTTAATAAATAAATCAACTACTAATTGGGAAGAACCTGAATGGGGATTTCCAAAAGGAAGAAGAGACAAAGATGAAAAAGATATAAGATGTGCCACAAGAGAATATGTAGAAGAAACAGGACATCCTTTTACTTCTTTTGAAATTATACAAAATATTTTACCGTTTGAAGAATATTTTACTGGTTCAAATTGTAAATCATATAAGCATAAATATTATTTAGCATACATTAAAAATAATGACATTTCTAATGATAAATTTCAACGTAGTGAAGTAAGTAATATGAAATGGTGTACAATAGAAGAGTGTTTAAATTTAATTCGCCCTTATTGTGTTGAAAAAAAGAAAATTATATCAAAAATAGATAATCTTTTGAAAAATAATACTCTATTAAAGTTTAAATAATTTATAAATATATACTAATATGAAATATCTAAAAGGAGGAACCAAACAACCCAATTTTATATTTAAAAAGGCACTTGAACAAAATATAATTCAAGTTAGTAATGATAAATTATATTTTCAACAAAACAAAAACAGTGAAAAAAAATATATAACGATTCATCCAAATGGAATATTGGAATACATGGGTAAATTTTTTTTTCAAAATTTAAATTTTGAATTGGATATTGTAGATAACGTTGCTAAATTGCCAGATTATACAAATAAAAATAATAATGTTTTACTTCTTAAAATGGATAAGTTAAAAAATGAATTAGAATTTAAAGGTGGAAAAAAATCAATATATCCAAACTTGTTTTATGAAGGAAAACAAATTAGTAAATTTGAAAAAACTGAAAGAATGCCAGAAAAAAAGAAAGGATTACCATGGCAAAGTACTGATGTAACATTAAATTTAAGAGAAGAAAATGGAATTAAATATGTTGTGGGGCCTGTTGGAACAAAATTAAGAATGTATATTGAAAGAGATGATGAAAAAAATTTGACAAAAGTTGAATTGGTAAATCCTGGTAATTGGCCATATGAAAGTGCATTAAAATTTATAGAGGAATTAAATACAGGAAACCTAGTTTATAAATTTAAAAGAAAAAGAAGAGGAGAAACAAGCAAATTAAATAGAAGAAAAAAGAAAAATTTAGATGGAGAGAAAAAAAGTGAAGAAAAAAAAATAACAGAACTTGATATCAATACTGTTAATTTTGATAAAGATGATTCTCAAGTTATTGTCCCACCTACACCACAAAATACTCCTGAAGTTACAGAGGGAAAAAAAGAATCAAAATTATCACCTATAAAAGAAGTTGATGAAGCTGTAGACGAATCCGAGCCTGTAGCTGACCCCGAGCCTGTAGCTGACCCCGAGCCTGTAGCTGAACCCGAGCCTGTAGCTGAACCCGAGCCTATAGCTGAACCTGTAGCTGAACCCGTAACCGAACCTGAAAAAGAACCTGAATCTAAAAAAGTAGCCGAAGAAGCTCCAGAATCAGTACCAGTACCTTTTAAACCCATAGAATTAGGGAAAATTAGCTTTGACCCAAATGAAGCAATAAATGTTGTAGAACAAAATTTTGAATTAAATCCTTTTATAGAAATATCAAAAAAAAGACAAAAAACATTATCAACACCATTATCTTCTAATCAAAAAAGACAATTATATAGCAATAGACAAATAAAAAACAAAAAAATAAATCCAAATATATTTAAAAGTATATCTGATAAAGGAAAAACAAAAAAATTAAGATGGTTTTTATCAACGGAAGGTGGTGATCCCATAAGAATATATCTTTATAATGCTGAATTATGGAGAAATAATGAAAATGCATTTAGTTATTTTAAACAAGAAAAAGAACAAAATATTAGAGCATTTATAAAAAAATACAAAGAAAAAAATAATATGTCAGTTGCTGAAAAATCTATTTCCGAAGAGCAAGATAGTATTGTTGAAGAAGAACCAACAAAAGAAGAAAAAAAAGAAGAAAAACAATTAGAAGGAAAAAAAAGTAATACTTTTGAAGAAATAAACAATCCAGAAATAAAAGATCAAAAGTGTGATGCTATCATTAATGAATTTAAAAATAAAGAATTAGACGTTGATGACCCCAATTATAAAAATTATAAAACATGCATTGAAAATATAAATTCTACTAAATTTACACAAGGAGAAAAAAGCAGTGAAATAAAAGGTATATATCCAAGTTTAGATGACAATAAATTTAATGAAAAAATAACAAAAAAACTTGAATTCAATGAAAATGCATATGTTTTAAATAGAGATGACATAGAAAATATTGAAAAAAAAGTTGACGAACTTTGCAGTAACAGAATTTTTGAATTAGCACCACATCAATTATTTATAAAAAATTTTATGTCTGAATACACACCATATAATAGTATTCTTCTTTTTCATGGTTTAGGAACAGGTAAAACTTGCTCTAGTATTCAAGTTGCAGAAGATACAAGAAAATACTTAATACAAATGGCTATAAATAAAAAAATTATAATTGTAGCTAGTCCAGTAGTGCAAGAAAATTATAAGATTCAACTTTTTGATGAAAGAAAGTTAAAAAAGGTAGGGGGTAAATGGGATTTAAAATCATGTACTGGAAATACAATTATAAAAGAAGTTAACCCAATAGATTCTGATATTAGTAGAGAAAGACTAGTAAAATTAATTAAAGGAAAAATAAAAAATGGTTATGTGTTTATGGGTTACAACAAGTTCTCAAATTATATTAACAATATAACAAATAAATTTGGTATTAGAGACAGTGATGATGATGTAGAAAAGAAAAAGAAATCTAAATTAATTAAGAGAGAATTTTCTAATAGATTAATAATTATTGATGAAGTTCAAAATATAAGAAATGTTAAAGATGGTGATAAAATAAAAGAATCATCAAATAACTTTTTAAAATTAGTAAAATATGCTGATAATTTAAAACTATTACTTTTAACAGCTACACCAATGTTTAATGACCCACAAGAAATTATATGGTTATTAAATTTAATGAATTTAAATGATAATAGAGTTCCATTGAATGTAAGTGATGTTTTTGATAAGGATGGTGAATTATTAATTGGAAATAATTTACAAGAAATAGGCAAAGAATTGTTAATAAGAAAACTTCGAGGATATGTTTCTTATGTAAAAGGAAACTCACCATTTACTTTTCCCAATGCTATTTATCCAAGTTATTATGATGATAGTCATTCAATAAAAATACTGAAATCAAAGGGTTGGCAGTATCCACGATTACAAATGAATGACAGAATTATAGAAGAAGAAATAACAAATTTAGATCTAACAATTGTTCCAATAGAAGAATATCAAAAAAAAGGTTATAATTATGTTTTAGATAATATAAAAAGAAGAAATCCAATACTTGAAGAAAAAAGAAAAGGAATTCAATATACGTTAATAGATGGACTTTCACAATCATTAAATTTTATTTATCCATCTTTAGAATTTGATGCTGGAAATATTAATTATAAAGAATTATATGGTAAAACAGGAATATCTCGTGTAATGGAAAGTACAAATACTTTAAGCAAAAACTACGAATATGATGAAGAGATTCTAAACAATTATGGAAGAATATTTTCTAAAGAAGAAATTGGTAAATATAGCAGTAAAATTCATAAAATAATTGATACAATTAGCAAATCAGAAGGTATAACTATAATTTATTCACAATATATTTATGGTGGTTGTGTTCCAATAGCATTAGCTTTAGAAGAATTAGGATTAAAAAGATATGGTAGAGAATCTTTATTTAAAACACCACCAACTGAAAATATTGATGCTATAACAATGGAACCTAAAAGTCAATATAGTGAATCAAAAAATAATAGAAAATTTATTACAGCAAAATATGCTATGATTACTGGAGATGTTCGATTTTCACCAAACAATAAAAAAGAATTAAAAGCCGCAACAGATATAAAAAATATAAATGGTGAAGTTATTAAAGTTATAATTATTTCAAAAGCAGGAAGTGAGGGTTTAGACTTTAAAAATGTAAGACAAGTTCATATTTTAGACCCTTGGTATAATTTAAATAGAACAGGACAAACAGTAGGAAGAGCTATTAGAAATCTTAGTCATTGTAACTTGCCATTTATAAAAAGAAATACACAGATTTTTTTATATGCGATGCATTTAGGTGGGGCAAATGATTATAATGTCCAAGAAGAGTCAATTGATTTATATATGTATAGAAATGCCGAAAACAAAGGTCGTAAAATAGGAAAAGTATTAAGAATATTAAAAGAAAATGCAATAGATTGTAAATTAAATTATGATCAGACACATTTATTCGAAAATTATATTAATAAAGCAGTTAGACAGGAATTATCAACTGGAGATATAATAGAAAATTATAGAATAGGTGATAAAGATTTTAGTATGGAATGTGATTTTATGGAATGTGATTTTGATTTAAATATGGAAGAATCTAAAAATAATATTTTAGATACTAGTACATACAATAATTATTATTTAAACAATAATATTCAAACAATAATAACAAAAATAAAAGAATTATTTAGAAAGAAATATTTATATACAAGAGAAGAAATTATCAATGAAATAAATTATTCAAAAAATTATCCAATCTTACAAATTAATAATGCTTTAAATATATTAATAAATGATAAAAATGAAAAATTAGTTGATATTATAGGTAGAAATGGAAATTTAAAAAATGTAAATGACTTATATATTTTTAACCCAGAAGAGCTTAATGATGATATTAAAATATCACAGTATCAAATACGCAATCCTATAAATGTTAGACCAGAAAAAATAGTAGTTAATTTAGATAATAATATTGATAGTGTAGAAAATAGTTTTCAAATTAATGAAACATTAGATTCTGCAACATTTATAAATGATTTAATAGAAAAATACGAAGAAATTATTGATATAGAAATACATGAAAATTTTAGTAAATTAAATATATTATTTTGCATGTTTTTATATTACATAGATGATTTAGTAAATATTAATATTATTAAACAAATAATTATTGATCATTTATTGGATAATTTAAAATTTAATGAATATAAAACATTAATAGAATACGCAAATAATTATACAGGTGAAGCAAAAAGAGAAGTAAGTAATAGTGAATTTGTAGATTTTGTGAGAAATTATATTAATTATAATTCAATTAATAATGGAGAAGAAGTGTTATATATTTACAAAAACTTTAATAAAAATAAAAGAAAAATAAAAGATAATATTATTTTATTTAAAAATAATTTTGAAGAAGTTGAAATAAAGTCTAAATTAGAAAATTTACTTTCAAAAAAATTTAAGATACAAAAAAATAGTATTAATAAAACTTTTGGTTTTAAAATAAATACTAGACTAGCTTCAGTGTTTAAAATAAAAGATTGGAAAACAGGAAAAAAAAATCAAACGGGACAGAAATGTACAGCATTTAGCAATAAATCAAATCAGATTTTAATGATAAACGAATTATATAAAAGTCTTATTGATAAAGAAAAGTATGGGTTGGTAGAAGGTAAAATAATTTCTGTATTTAATGATAATCTTAAGTCTAATTCAGAAGAAGAAATTAAAGCAAGACAACATATAATAAAATATGCAGAAATCCCCTCTTTACAAAATTTTTATAATTTTAAGCGAACAAATACAACATCAATCAAATTTTTAGATTTAAAACCTGTATTTTTATGTTATGAAATAGAGTTATTATTTCGATATTTAAATTATGTAAATAAAAATAGTAAAAAATGGTTTTTTTCTAATATAGAAACATATTTATATAGTCTAGAAAATTTACCAACAAAAACAACAATTTCCAGAAAATTTTTAAATTGAAATTAATATATAAATATTATGTTTTAGTTATATATTATACAATGTCTAGTAAAGGGAATCATATATATTCTAAAAATGTTTTGTGTAAAGATGTTACATTGAATATTAATTTAATAGGATCGAATATTAATTCTGTATTAAGAGAAACACTTTCTAATAAATATGAAGGAAAATGTATAAAAGAAGGTTATATAAAAAAAGGAAGTATAGAAATAATAAATTATTCGGCTGGTGTATTAAAAGGTTCTAGCGCTGTATTTAATGTGTCTTTTGAATGTTTAATTTGTAAACCTGTTGAAGGTATGAAAATAAAATGTAAAGTAATAAATGTTACAATGGCTGGAATAAGAGCTGTTTACAGTCAATCTACAGAGTCACCTTTGATAGTATTTATAGCAAGAGACCATTACTACAATGAACCTATTTTTACAAAAATTAAAGAAGATGATTTAATAACTATTAAAGTAATAGGAACTAGATATGAATTAAATGATAAAAATATTTATATTATTGCAGAGCTACTTCGTTTAAGTAAATCAAAAAAACAAAAAAAATAGATTAAAAAAATAAATACTTAAAATAATTTTTTAAATATTTTTTTATATGAACAACATCAAAAATAGCTATTCTGTTGAACAATTAGAAGTTTTAAGAGATAAGATTCAAAATTTAAACAATGTTGAATTACATCATTTAAAAATATTAAAAATATTTAAGGATAATAATTGTAATTACAGTGAAAATAGCAATGGAGTATTTATAAACATGAACAATATTACAGATAATATTATTAAAAAAATAAATGATTATTTAAAATATATAGAAAAACAAAATATCAAATTTGAAAATTATGAAAATATAAAAAATGAATATAAAAAAGAAATACTACTATTATAAGAGTTAATAAATAAAATGGATTTTGAATCTTTAAAAAAATACATGTTTACTACTAGTAATATTTCTATGTTAAAAAACAAAATTAAAATTAAAAGTGTACCAACGGAAAAACCGCAAAAAAAATGCACTGAAAAAAAAAGTAAAAAAAAATATATTACTGAAAAAGATAAACTATTTTGGTATCTTTATATTTTTGAAAATGGTAAAGAACAATTTGATTTGCTTGGTAGAAATAAATATAGTGAAGAAATGAAGTTAAAAGTTAATTATATTGAATATTTTAAAAATGCAAAAAAATTATTAAAAGAAAATAAATTAAAATTTAATGATTTACAAGAAAATTTGTTATATAATAAAATTAATATTTTTACACTTTATGCAATAACATTAATAAAACATATAAATTTTATTTATTATACAGATAACACTTTTTTTATAAATAAAAAATATCAACAAAATAGTGATTTGGTTATATATTATGATAGAAAAGATAAAATTTTTATAAAAAAAGATTTTTATGATATAGATAAGATTAGTGAAAATAAATTACAAATTTTTAATTTAAAAAAACCTTTAAAGTCTTTATCGGCTTATAAAATTCCCGAATTACATAGTATTTGTAAAATTTTAAATATAAATATAATGAAAAATGCTACAAAAAAATTAAAAAAAAAAGAATTATATGAAAAAATCGTTCAAAAAATAGAATAAAATCTTTAAATTGATATAAAAATATAATTTAAAATAATTATATCATTTTTAATTATATAGCATGAGCAAAAATGAGGAAAGAAATATAGTAGATTTAATAAATTTATATTTAGGAAATAATAATTCAAGAGATGAATTAGAAGTAAGATTTTGCACAAACAGAAATAATCCTCTAACTAAAATCAAATTTGATAATGTAATTAAAAAACTTTTAAGTTTGGGATTTTATATTGATCAAGAAAATATATATACTTTAAATATCCAAAATGAATATAAAGATTTAGCCTCTGGTAGAAATAAATTATCTAATATAAGAACTACTATTTCAGGTATAAATAATATACATAAGTATTGTAAAACAAACTCTTTTGATACTGAAAATATCCCCGATTATGTTAGTTTTATGCAAAAATTTTTGAAAACAGATAGAAGTAGAGAAAAAATTTATCCATTGGACATTCGTAAATATGAATTAAGATTAAATTATAAAGAGGAGCGCATTTTAGATAAAAAGAGAGGTTTATTAAATAATATTTTGAATAATTGGAATGAATCAAAAAAAACGTTTAGATTTATAAAAAGAACTACATTAAAACACCAAGATTTCCCATTTAGAGTAGATTGTAGTATCATTAAAACATCGAAATATTCAAAAAATAAGAATCGAATGATTCCTGAATTTACTATTCAAGATGCTGAACTTTTTAATAATATGCAACATTATGAAATAGAAATAGAATTTTTAAATGAACTCGCTAATAAGCTTTCAGTAATTCAATTAGAAAAAATGATAAAAAAAAATATATTATATGTTTTAAGTGGATTACAATTTAGTAATTTCCCATTACCATATGATAAACAAAATGATGTATTAAAAGAATATTTGGAACTTGTTATGGAACCAGATAATTTTAATGAAATTAAACAAGACAATGCTTATAATTTTAAAAAAAGAAAGTCTAGAAGAAATTTTATAGGACCATCGTCTATTAGTTTAGAAATGAATAATATTGTTTCAAAAGACAGTGTTATTTTTTCAGAAGCTAATATTAATAACCCATATACCGTTACAGAAAAAGCTGATGGAGAAAGGAAAATGTTATATATTTCAAATGACAAAAAAATATATTTAATAGATATTAATTTAAATGTTCAATTTACTGGATTAATATGTAATAATGAAGATTATTTAAATACATTAATTGATGGTGAACATGTTTTACATGATAAAAATGACAATTATATAAATTATTATTTATGTTTTGATATATACTTTTTGGGTGGTGAAGATTATAGATTATTTGCTTTTTGTAATATGGATGGGTTAGTTTATGAAACTAAAATGCAAGAAATAAAATATAGATATAATGAGCTATCTAAATTATTAAGTAAAATAGATATATCATATGCTAGTAGAGGAGATAGTAATAGGTTAAATATTAGTGTAAAAGAATTTTATTTAAATCAAAATAGTAGTATATTTGAACAATGTAAAGTTATTTTGGATAAAGAAAAAAATGGACAATTTATTTATGAAACAGATGGTTTGATTTTTACTCCTATTAATAAAAGTGTTGGTTCTACTAAATTAGGTGTTCTTCAAAATAATAAAACATGGGGATTAAGTTTTAAATGGAAACCACCTGAATATAATACAATTGATTTTCTTGTAACCACAAAAAAAAATAAAGATGGTACTGAATTTATTGGAAATATATTTAATTATGGAAATCAAAATGAAATTGTTCAATATAAAACTTTAATTTTAAGAGTTGGTTATGATGAAAGAAAACATGGATTTATTAATCCATGCGAAATGATTATACAAGATAATATATTTAACGATTCAGGTAGTAAAAATCAATATAAACCAGTTCCATTTTATCCAACCGATCCAACACCAAATTATAAAATATATAATTGCAATATAATTCTCAAAAAAAATGCTTCAAATTTAATAATGCTTACAGAAAATGGTAAAGAAGAAATTGAAGATAATATGATAGTTGAGTTTAAATTTGTAAAAGATAATGAAATGTTTTGGCAATGGGTACCTATTCGAGTAAGATATGATAAAACTGCTGATTACAAAAGAGGTGGTAGAAACTATGGTAATGCTTATCATGTTGCACAAAGTGTATGGCGTTCAATAAATAATCCCATAACAGATGAAATTATTACTTCTGGAAATGGTATTGTAGACAATATAAATGATGAAAATGTATATTATAATAGAAAAAGTAATGAAACATATACAAGAGCATTAAGAGATTTTCATAATAGATATGTTAAAAATAAAATTATAACAAGTGCTTCTAATCCAGGAAATACTTTAATTGATATGTCTGTTGGTAAGGCAGGTGACTTACAAAAATGGTTAGATGCAAAACTTTCTTTTGTTTTTGGTATCGATTATTCAAAAGATAATATTGAAAATAAGATGGATGGTGCTTGTGCAAGATACATAAAACAAAAAAGAAGAATAAAACGAATGTTTGATGCGTTATTCATTAACGGAAGTGCTGTATTAAATATTCGTAACACCGATTCAGCATTTGACCCAAAGGGTAAAAGGATAATAAATGCTTTGATTGGTAGAGGTGAAAAAGATAGAAATAGATTAGGAAATGGTGTTTACAAACATTTTGGAAAAGCTAGAGATGGTTTTGATGTAATTTCAAACCAATTTTCAATTCACTACTTCTTCTCTGATATAAATTCTGTAAACGAATTTGCTAGAAATTGTTCACAAAATTCTAAAATAGGTGGTTATGTAGTAGGATGTTGTTATAATGGTGAAAAATTATTTGAAAGATTGAGTTCAAAAAATTATGGAGAAAAAATATTTCATCGCGTTGGTGAAAAATTGATTTGGTCAATAACAAAGCTTTATAACAACGCTGAATTTAATCCAGATGATTCAAGTTTAGGTTATAAAATAGATGTTTATCAAGAATCTATTAATAAATATTTTACTGAATATTTGGTTCATTTTGAGTATTTTAAAAATTTAATGATATCTTATGGATTTTCATTATTATCTCAAGAAGAATGTAATCAACTAGGATTAAAAAAATCAATAGGTAGTTTTGAAATTTTATTTAAACAAATGGAAAATAGTATTAAAAGACGACCAAATATTCAAAAAAAATATGGTTCAGCATTAAATATGAGTCATTACGAAAAAGATATTAGCTTTTTAAATAATTATTTTATATTTAAGAAAACAACCAATGTTCCTGCGGATAATGTATTTAATGTAAATACACTTAAAAGTGATACAATAGGAAGTAAAACAAATAAATTAAGTAGAGAAGTAATTAGAAAAATTATGGCTGAAAAAATTCAAAAAGTATTTATAAAAAAATTCCGCCAAAAAATTATAATTAAAAAGAACTCTAAAAAATCCAAAAAATAAATTAATATAAAAAATGATATTAATATTATTTTTTATATATAACTAGATTACTATAATGACGTATTTTAAAATACCAACAAATAAATATGCAACATTAACACAAAAGTCTTTAAAAGTTAAATTTGATTTAAAATCAGTTAAACAAAATACAATTTGTTGCTTTAGTTTAAATAAATATTTAAATTCTTCTAAAAAAAAAATTGATGAAGTTTTAACTTTATGGGATAATATCAAAATTTATACAAATCCATATGAATTTGTACATACTAATGTTCCAAATTACTCAATGTCTGTTTGTAAATATAAACCAATTTCTAGAGCTTTTTTTAAATTATTAGAAATGTACAACTTGTTTAGAATATGTGATTTTAACACAAGCATTAATACATTTCATTTGGCTGAAGGTCCAGGTGGATTTCTTGAAGCAACAATGTATACTAGAAAAAATAAAAATGATAATTATTATGGTATAACACTATTAGATTCTAATAATAATGTTCCAGGGTGGAAAAAAAGTAAAAAATTTCTTGAAAAATATTCTAATATTTTTTTAGAAAAAGGAGTTGATAATACAGGAAATATTTTTAATGCGGAAAATTTTATATATTTAAAAAACAAATTTGATAAAAAATTTGAAATTATTACAGGCGATGGTGGTATAGATTTTTCTGCCGATTATAATGATCAAGAAAACGCTGCTATTAGACTAATATTAACACAAGTAATTTATGCTTTAACACTCCAAAAAAAAAATGGTTCATTTATACTTAAAATGTTTGATTTATTTTCAAAAATTTCAATTGATATTATTTATTTATTAAGTATTTACTATGAAAAAGTGTATATTGTAAAACCATATACTAGTAGATATGCTAATTCAGAAAAATATATTGTTTGTATTAATTATCATAAATCAATTACTGAAGGTATGATTAATAAATTTAAAGATATTTTAAAAATATTAAACAAAATAGATTTTAAAAAATATAATATTGTTTCTCTACTTGATATTGAACATAATTTATTTTTTATGAATAATATTGAAGAAATAAATACAATTCTGGGACAAAGACAAATTGAAAATATTTTATATACAATAAAAATTATAAAAAATATAGATAAATCACATGAAAAAATTAATAAATTTAAAACATCTAATATTTTAAAATGCATTAAATGGTGTAATACAAATAATGTTGAGTATAATTCTTTTGAAAGTATTTTATCACCAAAAAATATATTTTTAAATCGTTAATTTATGCTGGTAAATCATCTACAGATAAACAATAATTACTACTAACATCGTATATATTTACATTAGTATATTCTGGTTTTCTAGCTGATTTTCTTATTGAATAAAATTGTAAATACTCATCGCATGGTGGTCTATCTTTATTTGAATGCCATACTTTTCCATGTCTACAATTCTTACATCTATCACCTTTTGTATGACAATATATATTGCATCTACAATTATTAAATTCACAATGATATCTTCTTTTATTCATATTAATAATAGTATTAATATAAATTTAAATTCTTACTATAAATCTTATTTTATATCTAATATACTGTATAATAAACCATAATACTAGTAATAAACTAATTAAAATATTTTTTTTTATTTTTACATATTCAATTAAATATAACCCTAATATCATTATTAATCCTGTGATAAATATTACGATTAAAGAATTTTCTAAATATTGTTTTGTTAATTTTTCAGATTTTATAATATAACAACAAATAATACCTATTGGTAATAATGCTATTATAGCTGATAAAGATGGATTTTTTAAAATATTTGCTGTATAGTAAATCAATGAAAATAATACACCACCTGTTATAAAATTTATTAATAATTCATTAAACATATATATAAATTATTAATATAAAATTAAAAAAGGTATAAATAATAGAATGGTAAATAATAAAAAAAATAAAAATAAAAAACAAAAGAAACCACAAGAATACAGAACTCAAGATGAAAGAAAAGAAGAAGTAAAAAATATTTTAAAACAATTAAGTGATTTTCAATTAAATCCAACATATGAACCAGTAAAAAAATTATATTTAAAATTTAAAGAATATATTTCTACTGGTGATAGAATAGTAGTTAATATTCCTTTTCCAGAAATTAAAAGAAGAATTAAAGGTGTTCTAGCTATAAATAAGCGTGAAGATGTAACAATTGCTCTTTTACACACTTAAACATTCAAAATTATGAAAGAAAATATATTATTATCTTGATTTTCGCCCATCTGTATGTTTTATTATTTGAGGATGATTTAATTCTCCAAATATATATGTTCCATATTTTTTATGTATTTCTTCATTTTTTATTTTACCTTGAAGTTTGTGCTCCATAAACCCACCGTCTTGACATTCTTTCATAATAATACTAGTATAATACGATGTTAAACATAAATGATTATTATCGGACCATGCGGGTGTTCTTGTGTATGTGTAATTTTTTTGTTTTTGTTGTAAACCAAATAAAAAATTTATTACGTCAGAACCGGTCTTAATATTTTTTCGTTTATTAAATCTAACATATTTAATATTATTGTTTTCTTCCATATCCTCTATTACTTTTTGGATATCAACACACTTTATAAAAGGTAAGTCATGTTGAATTACCAATAAATATTTTGAATTAATATATTGTAAAGCATTTCTTATATTGCCTGTTAAACAACCGTGTGTAGTCCTTATCACTATTTCAATGTTAGAATATGATTTAATATATTCATTTAATTTTTTTAAGTATTTACTATAATTATTACTACTATTGTAATCGTGTGCTAAAATAATTTTAGTATTAGTTGGTATATTTATTAATTTCAATGACTCAATTGTTTCTTGTATAATTTTAATTGAAGGATGCGATGGAATAAAAGATGCCGTTATAAGTATTGTTAATAAATCCATTTTATATCTATGTATATTTAATATATCGTTTTTATTTTTAATTGTCTCATCAATTGTTTAATTATAAAAATCTTCTTCAATATCCCAATAAATTTCCTCGCATCTTGTTAAATGTTTTGCAGCCATTTTTTTAAACAAACGAAAATCTTGTGATATTATAATATTTTCAAAATCATCACAATTTTTTTTTATTGATTTTAAACCTTTATCTATAATTTTTTCTTTATATTTTTTACAATAGTCAACTAAACAATTTGCTATAAAATGATCAAATTTTCCATTCTTTAATAAACTGTATGATGAATCAAATTTAATACCATCTACAACTCTTGTTTTATTAAAATAATATCTAAAATAATGAAAGAATACAATTGGAAACAAATAACAATATCCTCTTGAATCTCCTGATTGTAAGTTTACACCTCTATAAAAAGTTTTGTCTGTATTATCATATCCAATTATTATATCAGTGCTTTTTTTTAAGTATTTATTTAAGTTTGTCATAAACATATTTATAAATTCCCAATCAATTCCTTTTGGATAATTTATTTTTTTTATTCTTTTTGATGAAAATATAACTTCATAATTGTAAGTTAAATCTCTGCCATGTGGATTTATTACAATTAATTTATAGTTATTTTTTAATGGTAAAAATATAAGTATTATAGAATGTGTATCGTAAGGATAATCTTCACCCTCGGTATGCCCGTAACCATATATATCCAATGTTATGAAAAGTTTTTTTTTCTTTAAAAATGCTTTTTTTAAATACCAAAATAAATTTGCTGTTTGTTTTTTTGTATTGAAATAAACAATAGATAAGTAGTTAAAATAATTTTCTATTTCAGTACTTGTTTTTAAAAAGAACTTCAGTAAATCTATGCTAATGCCTATAAATTCAAATTTATCAATATTACTATATTGTTTATTTAATTTACTTAAAATATTATAACTTGTATTTAAACTTTTCTTGTCAGTATAAGCCAACTGAATAAAATCTGTAATTTCATCTATTTCTTTCACTGTTAAATTTCTCTCTGGTAAAATGTAATTATTCATGATTTATTTAAAAATAATTTTAAATAAATTAAGTTTTTCAATTTAATAATTATATGATGAACCATTTGATGAACCATTTGATGAACCATTTGATGAACCAT
>TARA_B100000963_G_scaffold146964_1_pt1 | contig 25239 bp, 26 predicted proteins | sample TARA_B100000963 | Tara Oceans TARA_B100000963 (sample SAMEA2622097) | marine metagenome | biome: marine biome (ENVO:00000447); feature: surface water layer (ENVO:00002042); material: "saline water (ENVO:00002010), including plankton (ENVO:xxxxxxxx)" | depth 5 m | reverse complement strand
ACTGCTATTTCTAAACTTTGTAATTCTTTTTTATTTAAATCTTCAGCTACTCTCAAAATTGATCCAAAGGATAAGACTTTTCCAATTTCAGGCAATGAGTCTAAATAATCGTGAACTTTAATAATTTTATCCATTTTATCACGAGTAAACCAATATTTGGCTTTGTCCTCATTATTTTCAGTTTCCTCTTCCCATTCATCAAATTCATCGTTTTCTGTTTTAACTTCTTTCTTTTTAACAGGAAACTTTAAAATTATATTTAACGGAGTTGTGCCACCTAAATCATCATCTATTTTTTTCATTCCTTTATAAATTTCTGTTTCTTTATCAAAATAATTTATAAAGCTGTTTTCTACTTCAAGCTTAAAAATTCCTATTGCACTAAAAATAATTACTAAAATAGTGGATCCAAAAATTATAATTTTATTATTTTTTGTAAATGAGCCTAGCGCAGAGGTAATTATTGAATTTTCAGTATCTTTAATTCCTATTTCATTATCTGAAGAAAAAAGATTTAGCAATGAAGGCAGCAATAAAAATGTTACTAAAAAAGAAACTATTAACCCAAGTGTCATCATCCAACCAAAATCTATTATTGGTTTTATGCCGCTAAAAACTAAAGATAAAAAAGCACATATAGTTGTTAAAACGGTATATAAAATTGGCAACATCATTTTTTTGCTTGCTTCAAAAATTGCCTCACTCTTTGAAATATCTGGAATTTCTTTTTTAAGCTGCAGAAATCTTACAGTAACATGTATATTCATCGCCATATTTAAAATAAGCATTAAAGCTATAAAGTTGGATGAAATCACTGTTACTTTCCATCCAATCAACCCCAAAAGGCCAATCATTACAATTACTGAGGTCGCACAGCCTAATAATGGCATTACCACCCATTTAAAATTTCTAAAAATAAACCAAAGCGTTAAAACTATAAAAATGAAGACGCCAAAACCAAATACTATAATGTCACTTTTGATATAACTCATCATGTCATCAGCAATCATTGGAATACCACCTAAATGAATTTTTGCATTTTCACCGTATTTGCTTATTACATCTCTTATTTCAGTAATATTTTGATGATTTCTAGTATTGTATAAATTTTTATATTCTTCATATTCTTTTATAAATTTTTTATAACTTATCTTTTCTTCTTTAGATAAACCGGTTTCAATAATTTGATTTAAATATTTATCTTTTACTTTTAAAAACTCTGCTAATCTTTCGTCTTTTTTTAAATATACAACTATCCCCGACGTTTTTCCGTCCTCGCTAATAACATAATTTCTATAAATAGGGCTATTTACTATTTCTTCAAATCCTCTTTTTTTATCTATTTCTGGATATGCTAATGTTTTATAATTTTTTAATCTCTCCATTAAACCTTCATCAGAGCTTTTTAATAGAGGAACATCAATTATAGTTACTACGCTATCTACCCAAGTTAATTTCTCAATTTTAGACTTTAATAATTGTAGATCTAATATAGTTTCTTTTTCTGTGAAACTTGAAACGGGAGTGTAGGTCAAGACCAGGAAATCCTTTGAGCCATAAGTTTTATTAATTTCCCTCAAATATTTAAGATCTGGGTCCCCCTCTAGCAAGAGGGCGTCTGATGAAGCGTCAAGATTAAAATTTTTTGCATGATATAATGAAAAGCCAATTAAAAATATTAAAAGTAAGAGTGTTAATTTGGAAAAATCTATTACTATTTTTTTATAAATATCCGCAAACATGATGATATTTCAGATATATCTTAATTTATTTATAACTAAAGAGAAAACTAGGGTTAATTTTTGCTTAAATCTTTAAATTTTGTATAAATCCCCTCGAATTCAACCTTAACCGTGCCAGTTGGTCCATGTCTCTGTTTTCCTAATATTATATCAGCTAAACCATTAACGTCATTCATCTTAGATTGCCATTCTGCATGTTCTATAGATCCTAATTTTGGTTGTTTTCTTTCTAAATAGTACTCTTCTCTGTAAACAAACATTACCACATCAGCATCTTGCTCGATCGATCCCGACTCTCTTAAATCGGCCAACTGTGGTTGCTTATCATCTCTTTGCTCTACAGCTCTTGAAAGTTGAGATAGAGCTAGAACAGGTACACTTAATTCTTTAGCCAGAGCTTTTAATCCTTGAGTAATTTCAGAGACTTCTTGAACTCTGCCGTCATTTCTTAATAAATTGCTAGCCCTCATCAATTGAATATAATCCACAACAATTAAACTTAATCCAAAAAGTCTTTTTATTCGTCGAGCTCTATTGCTTAGCGTAGCTATCGTTATTGCGGGAGTTTCATCTATAAATAATGGAAGATTATAAATATTTCTTGAAGTTTCGATATATCTATTGATTTCTTCTTCTGTAACTTTACCTCTTCTTATATCATCTGATTTGATTCTAGCTTGTTCTGATAAAATTCTTGTAGATAATTGTTCTGAAGACATTTCAAGGGAAAAAAAAGCCACTGAAGATTTTTCTTGTCTGCTCATAAGCTGCTGAGCAGCATGATAGGCAATATTAGTTGCTAGTGCAGTTTTACCCATCGATGGTCTACCTGCCAGAATCACAAGATCAGATTTATGCAAGCCTCCCAATTTTTCGTCTAATTCAGTTAAGCCAGTCGGAACTCCCACTATACCTCTATCATTTTTCATTGCTAAAGTAGCCATCTCAATCGTTTGATCTAAAGCTTTGTTAAACTTTAGATATGATTGTGAAAAACTTCCACGTTCGGCTAAATCGAATAGTGATTTTTCAGTTTTTTCTATAATTTGCTCTGCATTATTTTCTTTAGTATTTAACGTTTCATGACTTAGATCATCTGATATTAAGACGAGTTCTCTTCTTAAATACATTTCATGAACAACCTTAGCATAGTCAATAGCTTGTTTAGTGGAAGATGAAAATCTCGTGAGTTTTACTAAATATTCAGTTCCTCCAACTTCATCTAACATGTCATCCTTTTCGAAATAATTTTTGAGAGTAATAGGATTAGCAATCATTCCTTTGTTATTGAGTATCTCAATTACTTCATAAATCTTTGTATGCGCAGGATCATAAAAGCTGGTTGAATTAATTATATTAGCAATTTCATCTATAATATCGTTATTTACTAATATCGATCCTAATAAAGCTTGTTCAGCTTCAATATTTGATGGTTGTTTTTTTTCGGAATTATTTTCTGAAAGTTTAATTTTTTCCATTAACGGATGATAGTTAAGCCAATCATTTTTGAAAGATAAAAGTTACACACTTTTTTTATCTACCTGTGGAGAAGTTATGCTGACTGGATTTTATCTATTTTAACAGTAATCTGAGCAGAAACTTCAGTATGAAAATTAATGTCAACTTTATAAATACCGATTTTATTTAAAGTATCTTTTAATATAATTTGAGATGGTTTAACTTCTAATTTCATTTTTTCCATTATTAAACTTGAAATTTCTTTTGGTTTAATAGAGCCGTATAAATCACCATTTTCTTTACTCTCCTTATTAAACAAAAAAGTTTTTTTATTTACAGACTGCGCAATTTCTTTCAGTTTATTTTTTAATTCAGTATTTTTCTTATTTAATTCATTTTTTTTCTTTGAAACATATTCCAGGTTTTCCTTGTTAAGTCTTAAGGCCTTACCAGTTTTAAGTAGATAGTTTCTGCCATAACCTGGTTTAACGGTTACTTTGTCACCAATATTCCCTAGTTTAAGTATATTTTCTAAAAGTATAAGTTCCATAACTAAATTAAGCCTAGTATTTTTGCTTTTTTAATTTCTTTTGTTAACTTTTTTTGTTTACCACTCGAAACAGAAGTTATTTTAGAAGATAAAATTTTGTTATTTTCTGTGACATATTTTTTTAATAAGCTTAAATTTTTATAATCTATTATCGGAGCATTTTTTACGGATAAAGGGCAAGATCTATTAAACTTTCCTTCCGACTTTTGAAATAGGCTAAGTTTACTTAATGAATTACCACCTCTTTTTTGAAATTTTTTACCTTTTCTTTTCATTTATTAATTTTCTTTTTTAAAATATTCTTTTTTAGTATCTAAACTTTTATATTTAACAATTAAGTGTCTAATTATAGAACCATCAATCTTAACTTTTTTATTTAATTCTTTTAGAGTTTGAGGGTTTCCTTGAAATTTATAATGTATATAAAAAGCCTTATTATATTTCTTAATTTTTCTCGAGAGATTCATGAGTCCCCATTCTTCAACTTTAATAACCTTACCCTTGTTATCGTTTATAATTGCAGTGTATTTTTCTCTGATTTTATCTAATTCAGACTTAGGCAAGTCTTGTTTAGCTACTATTGTTTTTTCATAAAATGACATAAAATGATTATTGTTTAAATGTTATCTTTAAAGTACACATTGTAAAAAAGGGTTTATACTATAATAGGTATTTATATCAATACTAATTATTAATGGTAAATTGCTGATAAAATGAACGCTATATTATTTCCAGGTCAAGGTTCCCAAATTGTTGGGATGGGTTCAGAATTTTTTAATAGCTTTGATATTGTAAAAAAAATTTTCAAAGAGGCAGATGAGAAGCTTAATTTTAAAATTTCTAAAATAATTCTTGAGGGCCCTGAAAGCGATCTGACTCTTACAAAAAATACTCAACCCGCAATACTTGTTGTAAGTTTTTCAATATTTTCAGTTTTGAAAAACGAATTTAATTTTAATTTAAATAAAACAAAGTTTTGTGCGGGTCATTCGCTAGGTGAATATAGTGCCCTTGTATCAACCAACTCACTTTCGTTTAACGATGCGCTTTTCCTTTTATATGAACGAGGTAAGTCAATGCAAGAAGCAGTACCTGTTGGGAAAGGGAGCATGATTGCAGTTTTAGGTTCAAAAATAGAAGAATTAAAAAAACTTATTAGTGAAATTAAAGAATTAGATATTTGTGAGATTGCAAATGATAATGCTGAAGGCCAAACAATTATAAGTGGCGACAAAGAGTCTATCGAAGTTTTTACAAAAATTTTAAAAGAGAAAAAGAAAAAATTTATCCCATTAAATGTAAGCGCACCTTTTCATTGTTCTTTAATGAAACCAGCTGCAGAAAAAATGAAAGAAAAAATAAATTCAATTAACTTCAAAAAACCCGATATTGATATAATTTGCAACGTAACTTCTGAGAAAGAAAATCAACCAGAAAAAATTAAGGAAATGTTGATTAAGCAAATTTACTCTCCAGTAAGGTGGAGAGAAAGTATACTAAACATGCACAATCAAAAAGTAACTGATTTCATAGAAATTGGACCTGGAAAAGTTTTATCAGGCATGGTTAAACGAACAGTTAAAAATATTAATTGCTTTAGTATCAATTCAATTAATGATATTAAAAATACTATTAATGAACTTAAAAAATAAAAAAATTATAATTACTGGAGCGACTGGGGGAATAGGATATAGTTTAGTCAAAAAATTTTATGAGGGAGGCTCAATTATTTTAGCTACAGGTACTAATGAAGAAAAGTTAAATAAGTTAAAAAGTGAATTCAAAAATATAGAAATAGAGAAATTTAAACTTGATCAACATAAAGAAATAGAAAATTTCATTGAAGTAACACATAAAAAAATTAATGGCTTAGATGTTCTTGTTAATAATGCAGGAATAACGTTAGACAATCTTTCAATCCGTTTGACCGATGAAAATTGGAAAAAAGTATTAGACATAAATCTAACCTCTACTTTTTTAATGTGTAAGCACGCAATTAAAAAAATGTTAAAAAACAAATCTGGTAAAATAATTAATATAACTTCTATAGTAGGGCACACGGGCAATATTGGCCAAACAAATTATTCTGCCTCCAAGGCAGGAATAGTCGCTTTTTCAAAATCGTTAGCTTTAGAGTATGCAAAAAAAAATATTAATGTTAATTGTGTCTCTCCTGGATTTATTAAAACGGAAATGACAGATAAAATAAAGGATGAATTTAAGAAATTATTAATAAGTAAAATTCCTGCAGGAGAGCTTGGCACAGGGGAAGATGTATCTAATTGCGTAGCATTTTTAGCATCAGATATGGCTAATTATATAAACGGCGAAACCATTCATGTAAATGGTGGAATGTATATGTCTTGACAATTCTAACTAATAATCTATTAAGAAATTATCATTAAAATAACAAAGGTAACTAATGTCAGAAAATGTAAAAGATAAGATTAAAAAAATTGTAGCAGACCATCTAGGTATTGAAGAAGAAAAAGTAACAGAAGAGGCGAGCTTTATTGATGACCTTGGGGCAGACAGTTTAGACACCGTCGAACTAGTAATGGCTTTCGAGGAAGAATTTGGTTCAGAAATATCAGATAGTGAAGCTGAAAAGATATTAACAGTTGGAGACGCGATTAAATTTATTGAAAGCAAATCAAGCGCTTAAATTTTTTTTATAAAAAAATGGCTCATGATTTAACTAATATCATGGTTGTTTTATCCTCTCCCTCTGGAGCTGGAAAAACTACTATAACGAAAAAAATCCAACAAAAATATAATTCTTTTAAAATCTCAGTTTCTCATACAACTCGAAAACCAAGAAGCAATGAAGTTGATGGGGTAGATTATAATTTTGTTTCTGAAAAAAAATTTAAAGAATTAATTTCCAAAAATGAATTATATGAACACGCAAAAATATTTGGAAATTACTATGGGACATCAAAAAAAAGTGTCAAGGATCTTATTAAAAAAAATGATATAATTTTTGATATTGACTGGCAAGGAACAAAACAACTTTCAAATTTTCAGGAATTAAATTTAATAAAGATTTATCTTTTGCCGCCTAATAAGAATGAATTAAAAGAAAGATTAATAAAACGTAATCAAGACTCCTCCGAAGAAGTCGAGAAAAGATTTAAAGCATTTGATGAAGATGTAAAGCATTGGGCTGATTACGATTACATTATAATTAATAAAGATTTAGAAATTTGCTACAAACAGATAGAAAAAATAATCGCAATTAATAAAGAAAAAAATTTAAGTTTTTTCAAATAACTTCGTTATTTCGTAATATTTTTCTGGTTTGATTTCGGATGGTCGGAATTTTAGGTTTAAACCTTTAATACTTAAATTTTCATTTTTTTTAAAAATTTTTCTTATATTCTTATTGATCATTTTTCTTTTATTTGAAAATAATATATTGGTTATTTTTTCCAAGTTTTTAATTTTTTTAATTTTTAATGAGTTTTGTTTTTTTTTCGTAAAATGCAAAACTGTAGAAAAAACTTTTGGCTTAGGTAAAAAACAATTAGGTGAAACATCAAATTTTTTTGAAATATCAAAGCTATAATTTGTTAGAACAGAAAGTCTACCATAATCTTTTGTTCCGAATTTTCCTACTATTCTGTTAGCAAGTTCTTTTTGAAACATAAAAATTAAGTCTGAAAATAATGAAGTTTCTTTTAACATTATCATTTTAACAAGTATTTGAGATGAAATATTATACGGTAAATTTCCAAAAATAACTGTGTCTTTTTTTATTTTTTTTTCTAATTTAAACTTTAGAATATCTTCATTAAAAACATTTATCTTTTTATCTAAACTATATTTAGACCTTAGATAATCATAAAGCTTTAAGTCTTTTTCAATTAAAACTAATGACTTAGGTTTTCTTTTTATTATGGCTTCAGTTAACGCACCTCTTCCAGGTCCAATTTCTATAATATCTTTATCTTTTATATTTAAGACATTTACGATTTTATTTATAATATTTTGATCAACTAAATAATTTTGACCAAGTGATTTTTTTGCTAAAAGCATTATCTATTTCTAATTATAAATCGTATACAATTTAAAAGACTAATATAATTAGCTGAGTTTTTTCCAATTAAATTTAATGCAGGTCCATGGTCTGGTGATACTCGAATATAATTTAACCCTAACGTAATATTTATAGCATCAAAGTGAAATAGACTTTTAAAAGGTGAGAGCACTTGATCATGATACATTCCCAATATTACATCAAAGTTCTTATACTCTTTAACAAAAATCGTGTCAGCTGATTTTGGACCATAAATACTTACTCCCCTTTTTTTTAGAGTTTTAATTGCCGGTATTATCTCTTTTACTTCTTCAGAATTAAAAACGTATTCATTGTTATGAGGATTAAGTCCTAGAGCACATATTCGGGGTTTTTTTTTAAAAAACACTTTAAATTTATTATTTAAAGTAAACACCTTTTTTACAATTAGTTTTTTTTTAATTTTTTTAGCCACATCTTTAATTTTGATGTGAGTTGTTAAAGGTACCACCGATACCTTTTTATTGTATATCATCATTACTTCAGAGTTGTCTTTTATTTTACACTTCTTTGCCAGATATTCGGTAACACCAATATTTTTTGTGGTACTTAAAAGTTTTTTATCAATTGGACAATTTATTATTCCTTTAAAGTTTTTGTGCTTTGTTAATAAATGAGCCTTATTTAGACAATTCATAACGTATTTAGAGGCATATTTATCTTCTACTCGAAAAGGATTTTTAAAAATTAGAGGAATATCAATTATTTTAAGGCTACTAAAATCGCCTTTGTTTTGAAAATTAGCTTTAGAAATTTTTATTTTATATTTTAATTTACTAAATTGGGCTTTTAAAAGCTCGTAACTACCTATCAAAAAAATATCTTTTTTAGTTTTTAAATTAATTTTTTTCCAAACCTTAAAAATAATTTCAGAATTTACACTATTTGGATCGCCACAAACTATTAAAATCATACTCTAATTTATTTTTATAAATGTATTACTTCTAAGCTTAGATAAATAATTATTAGAAAAAATATTTAGCAATTCATTTTGTTTGGCAACGGTGATATTTTTTCTAAGCTCCATAGCATTTATGTCTTTAATATTTACATTTCTTTTATCTAACACTTTAAAAAAAACAATTGAATTACCTTTGACGATCGCTGGTGAAATTTCACCTTTATTTAGAACATCTAAAGTTTTTTGCATCTCTGAGGATAAAATTTTTCTATTAATCCATCCTAAATTTCCGCCATTTAAAGCAGTACTAGCAGAACTATATTTTATTGCAGTATTTTGAAACCCAAAATCTTTTATTTGTTTCTTTAAATCAATAATTACTTTGTCAGTTTCAGATTTATTTTTTACCATTACCTCTATCTCGGCTAATTTAAATTCTTGTAGATTTTTTTTCTTTTTCAATAAATTGTTGAGCTCAAGTTCAATTTCTTTTTCATCTATAAAAATCTTATTTTTATGTTTTTGATATACCAAATTTTTCCATGCTTGATGTACATCAACCTCATTTTTAAAATTTTCAAAATCAAGATTATTACTTTTAAAAATTATTCTTAAACCATCTATATTTGTTTCATACTTCATAGCAACTTGTTCTAAATATTTTTTATTTTTTTCGTTATGTTGTATGTTAATTTTATACCTAGCAAGTTCAATTTTCATAAGTTTAAGTTTTATTAAAGACTCTAAAACTTGATTTTTATATTTGTTAATATTTTCTTGTGTAAGTTGTTGATTACTTAAGAATATTTTGGTCTTAATCTTGTCTTTAAGTTCATAAGAGCTAATTATTTGATTTCCTACTTTGACTATGACTTTATTGTCAATTGAGGAGTAAGAATACTCTAAGTTTGAAATATTAAAAATGATTAATAAAGTAAAAATTATTAAATTTCTCATTGAGTGAGTTGTGGTAGTTCAATGTCTCCAAAAGGCGTAAGTGTTACTTTAAATAATAAAGAATGGTCTGCCTCTATTTCAGAATCTGTGTAAAATTCTCTTCTATAAACTATACCAGCTCTAATACAATCATTTAAGTATTCGTAACTTAAATTATAATATTCTGCTGAATCTGAAACAAGGTTTCTTTTAGTCCCAAATGAGAACAAACCGTTTTTGCCTTTTAAAAGCTCAACATTTGTTCGAATATATTCTTGTGTGCCGATATGTTTTTTTTCTGTCAAATAATGCATATCAAATTTTGCAAAATCATAATCAAATTTTGCTCCAACTTCATTGTAATTCACTTCATTATAATTTTGATCTACTGCAAAATCATATTTTAAAGTTATATTTTCGTTTAAATTAAGATATGCAGACCCAACAAGATCTGAAATCTTTTGATTTAAACTAGAAGATGATGGCATTTCTTTATTTTCTTCACTATTAATGATTTGACCCACAGAGAAATTAAACTCTTTGCCTAAACCATTAATTTGATAGTCAAACCCAAGACTAGCACTCATTCCTTTTTCAAAGTTGTTGAATGAATTCAACCGATCAAGATCAAAAGCATTAGCAGGGTCTAATCTAGCACCATCATCAATTTCTTGTTTACGCATGTGACCTGGAGCATATCTTAATAATACTTTTGGAGTTAATAAATGATCGGTTTCATTTTTACTTCGTTTAAAAAAATCAATTTTTGATAAAAATCCTAATGCACCAAATACCTCATTAGTAGTTTCATCTTTATAATAAGAAATATTTTCTGCTTCATAATTTACATTTTTAACCTGACCTAAAAATTTTCCGTAGACTCCTGACTGGAAATTCATATTTCTAGATTCCCAATCTATATTGTTTACAAAAAAAGTTGATGATTTATTCGTATCATAGTTATGAACTTTTAAATTTGTTTCAAGCTCGCTATATCCATATCTATCACTATTAAACAAAGGTTTGTTAAGAACAATATCTGGCAAAATATATTCATATTTATCGTTATATGTTTCTTTTAAACTTTCTTGAACACTTGCTTTTGCACCTAAAAACAAATCTTCATCTTGATGAATAAATTCAATAATATTTTCTAAAGAACTTGTATTATAATCAACTAAATCTGAATTTACTTTATAAAGCTTTAGATACTTATCATTCGATACATCTTGTAATGACACTTCTAATGAATTGCTTGCGCCATTACTTGATTTGAAATTTTTAATAAATTTACCAAAAATATGAGACTTGCTTCTAGCTGTTTTAGTTTTACTTGTTTTTTTGTAACCTTCCGTATAACCAAAATCTAAAACTAAATTGGATTTTTGAAAAGCGTGCCTATACTCAGCCATAAGCAGAGGATTTTCAGAAACAAAAAATTTATTTTTGAACGTTATATCTTTATCTTTGTTTATTGCCCAGTAATACGGTATTTCAACTGCTGAACCTAAATTTTTCGTGTTTAAAAAAGTCGGAGGCAAAAAACCAGATCTTCTATCAACTGACGGATCTGGATGAGAGAGCCGAGGCACATAAAATATAGGTATCTTATAAAATTTTATTAATGCATTTTCGTAATAGATTGTCTTATTTTCTTTATTATGTAGCATCTCAGATGCTAAAATTGTCCACGGAGGACATTTATCGTTTTTTCTATAATCACATAGTGTAAATATACTTTTATTATAAGTATCTATCTTATCTGAAACTTTAACAGTATTAGCAAAAATTCTTGGTTTATTATTTTTGTTAATTTTAAAACTTTTATCATTTAAATAAGCTTTGATATCGCTTCCTACAATCTCTCTTTTTTTCTCATCTATGTATAATTGAGAAAAATTATAAGAATTGTTACGAGAATCTAAAATTTTAATGTTACCGAATGATTTAAAAAAATTATTTTTCGTTGAATACTCAAAGTTATCTAAGTAAATCATATTATTTTCTAAATCAGTCAATACCGCATTTTTTTCAGATTTAATTATTTCATTTCGGCCATCAAAAATAACATCTTCACCTTTTAAAAAATATCCCTCTGATGTTTCTATAGTAGTTTCACCTACACTTTTTAAATACTGAGAATCTTTTAAATACTCCGCATAGTTTGTTTTAAAAACGTTATTTTTAACATCTGTTACTACAACGTTATCTTTAAATATTGATAATTTTTTTTCTTTATCAATTGATATATTTTCAGATTTAATATTTAAATTATCAGCCAAGGAAGGGCTTAAGAAAAAAAATGTTATTAAAAATATTAAAATTTTATTTTTCATTAATTTGTAAAATTCCTATTGCACTAAAAAGTCCTGTTACAATTACAGGAACCCATGACGCTAATGACAAAGAGATTCTATCTGTTTGACCAAGCGCAATAGAAAGATCTTTAAAATAGAATATCACTACACATGCAATTAGACCCGAAATTATAAACTTAAAATTATTAGACTTTTTTAAGGTATTCATTGTTAAAATTGAAGCTAAAGCAGTCATTATGAACAGAAAAAACGGCAAAGATAATAATCCATTCAAATTTTGATCTAAATAATTTTTATTATAACCTTTATTTTTTAAGCTTTCGTAATTTAATAATAAATCGATAAACGACATAGTGTCTAAATTGCTAAAAAGGCTCATAATCCTTTTATAATCATACTGTGAAGTAATAACATAAGACTCAATATTTCTTCCTTCAGGCACAATTTTTTCAAAATTATTTATATACACATTTTTTAACACCCATTCATTCTCAGAAATATCAGCTGTTTTAGCATAAATCTTTTCAATAAGTTTATAATCTTTGTTTAAGTTAAAAATTTCAAGATTTGCTAAAACAGTATTTTTGGTCTCATCAGCTGATATAATCCGAAAACCTGAATTCAAATTTTCTTTAATCCAAAGTCCATTCTTATTTATAGAAATCAAGTGGTCAATATCACGAGAGTGTTCTGACTTTGTTTGTTCATAATATTTGACCATTTGAGAAGAGATTGGATTTATAGCAAAAAGTACAAACCATCCAAAAATAAAAGATGAAGTAGCTAAAATAAAAAAAATTTTAAAGTTTGAATAACCAAAAACTTTTAAAGTTAAAAGATCTTTACTATTTCTTAAATTTAACAAAAACCACATACTAGAGACAAAAATGATGAAAGGAAGAAGTTTAATGATCATGCTCGGTATATATAATGTTGTAAGAATAATTGGAGTTGTAATCGGTTCATCTAAATTTTTAAAAAATTCAATTTCTTCAAATAAATTTAAAATTATCCCTAAACAAAAAGCAATTAGAACTACTTTAAAAATTGTTTTTAAATAATTTGTAATTAAGTACTGGAATAATATCTTGATCATTTAAAATAAAACTCCTTCGATAATTGGTAGATTAAAATTAAATATACTAACGGAATTAAAATAAATGGGGTTATTATAAACATTGCACTTATTAATTTTGAAACTGCAGTATATCTAATAATTAATTCACCATATAATAAAATCAGAAAACTTAAAAAAAATATTGAATATTTATTATTTATATAATTTTTTTTATTTTGATTTTTTAGTAAAAGAAAAGAGCAAATCAAAGCGATAATAGGAATATAAAAAGGTAAGAAAAATCTTCTATTGATAACTGTTGTAATTTCATTTTTTGTATTATTGCAATTGATCATTTCAAACTCAAAAAATTCAAATATACAATTCAGCAGTATTAAAGTTGATGTCTCTTGTAATTTTGGTTGTTTAATAGTGCCTGTTTCAAGACTTCTTAAATCTAAATTTAGTTTTTCAAATCTGATTATATCATTTTTTGAGTTATCTTTTGAATTTGAAATAATTTGACCATTAAATAAAACCATCATTTTATCTTCAATTAAGCCAGACTCAGAAATAATTGTTGTAGATTCCCTTTTGGTTTCATTTACAGAAATACTTTTTAATATGTTTGAGTCATCATTAATAAAAACATTTTCTATTTTATTGTCAATTTTTTCACCTACTAAAAAAGTAAAACCTTTAAAGGAGTCGCTAAATCTTTGAACTCTTATTGTCGGTAAAAAGGAACTGTAAGCTTGTTTCCCCAATAACATTCTTGATTTATGTAAAGCAGCTGGAGTTAGAAAAATAGAAAAAGTTAAATAAATTATTAAAATGAACAAAGATATTATAAAAAAAAGATTTATTAGCTTTAATTTTTTAACGCCCGATGTCCATAAAATAATTAGCTCATTATCATCCGATTGTTTGGCTATGAAGATTATAAGCGCTAACAGGAATGCCAATGGTATGAATTTAGGGACAATTCCAAATAAGCTTAATATAGAATATTGGAAATAGGTAATTACAGAATAACCACTTTCAACAATTAATTCTAAAAAATTTACAGCTTTGACAGTCCAAGCAATTACAGATAGACCGAATAATATAACAAAAAATGTTTTTAAAATTTCTTTGATAAAATTCTGATAAATTTTGTTTTGTAGCATTGCAATTTAATGTATATAAATAAAGCAACCTAAAAATAATTTCAACTAATGGTTTAAATATGATCAAATTACCGTTGAAATCAGATATATTTGGTCATATATAGCTGTTTGTTTAACTAATTATATTAAAAATGTATGTCTGTTAAAATAAATTATTCAAAAAATACAAGCGGGAATTCCTCAGCCAACTTAATTTTATTTTGTAATGAGAAGTTTAACTTGAATAGTTTGCAAAAATATCTTTCTAAAAATGAATTTTCTTACATTCACGATTTGTTAAAAACTAGTGATTTGAAAAAAAACTTACTCGTGTTTGAGCTAAGCTCAAAAAAAAAGATTATATTGATATCAATTAAAAATAGTTTGAAAAGCTCTGATATAGAAAATCTGGGAGCGGAATTATTCGGGCTTTTAAATTATGGTAAAAATAGTGAATATTATTTAAACTCTGACAGCATATTAAGTAAACACAATAATTTTTTAGGACACTTTATACATGGATTTAAATTAAAATCTTATGAATTTAAAAAATATAAAACTAAAAAAGAGATAAGAACAATTCTTTTAAACATACTAGGTAATAAAAAACCATCATCACAAACACAACTCAAATTTAGTGCTTTAGAAGAAGGAACTTTTTATGCACGAGATTTAGTGTCTGAGCCTGGTAACGTTCTACATCCAGACGAATATGCGAAAAGATTAAATTCATTAAAAAAAGATGGTTTAAAAATAAACATTTATGATGAAAAAAAATTAAAACAACTTGGCATGCATGCATTACTAGGCGTTGGACAAGGAAGTATAAGAGGATCTTATCTTGTAACAATGGAGTGGAATGGAGCAAAAAATAATTCAAAGCCTTTAGCCTTTGTTGGTAAGGGAGTTTGTTTCGATACAGGTGGTTATTCATTGAAGCCTGCTAGGTTCATGGAAGATATGACTTATGACATGGCAGGCTCAGCAACGGTAGTCGGTCTGATGAAAAGTTTAGCTTTAAGAAAAGCAAAAATAAATGCAGTTGGAGTAGTTGGATTAGTTGAAAACATGGTTAGTGGAAACGCTCAAAGACCTGGTGACATTGTAAAGTCTTACAGTGGAAAAACTATAGAAATATTAAACACAGATGCAGAAGGCAGATTAGTTTTAGCTGATGCATTAACCTTTACCGAAAAAAAATTTAAACCTAGATTCATTGTTGACTTAGCTACCTTAACAGGAGCTATAATAGTTTGTTTAGGATCTGAATACGCCGGACTTTTTTCAAATGACGACAAATTATCTAAACAAATATTTGAAGCTGGAGAAAAAGTTGAGGAGAAAGTATGGAGAATGCCCCTTCACAAAAATTATGACAAGTTAATGAATTCTAAAAATGCAGATATGCAAAATATAAATTATGTAGGAGGAGCAGGGTCCACAACTGCTGCACAATTTCTACAAAGATTTATCTTAAACAAAACTCCATGGGCTCATTTAGATATAGCAGGAATGGCTTTTTCAAAATATGGTGGAGCTTTAAATTCCGGAGGAGCCACCGGGTTCGGTGTAAGACTATTGAATCAATTAATTGAAGAAAATTATGAGTAGCATAGAGCAAACACTTTCGATAATAAAGCCTGATGCAGTTGAAAGAAATTTAATAGAAAATATTAAATCAATATTTATAAAAAATAATTTAAAAATTAAAGAGGACAAAAAAATACATATCACTAAAGAGGAAGCAGCAGAATTTTACAAAGTCCATCAATCTAAACCCTTTTATGAGGATTTATGTGTTTATCTTTCATCAGGACCTATTGTGGTAATGATTTTAGAAGGCAAAAATGCTGTTTCCTTTAATAGAGAATTAATGGGAGCTACAGATCCAAAAAATGCTGCTGAGAATACAATACGTAAATTATATGGTATATCGATAGATAAAAATTCAGTACATGGTTCAGATTCTTTAGAAAACGCACAAAAAGAAATCAATTTTTTTTTTAAAAATTAATTATATCTATATAAATTTACAATAGCTTCAGAAAAAGCCTTGTACTCAAGTTTTTGAGTTTTATTTTTCAAACTTTCTAAATTATCGTCAGCTTTAATAAAAAAACTTTTTTGCAAAAGTATTTTACCACTGTCAAGCTCCGAATTTACCAAGTGAACTGTGCAACCTGTTTTTTTTTCATTATTTTTCAAAATTCGATTATAGGTATTCAGGCCTTTAAATTTTGGTAATAAAGAGGGATGAATATTTATAATTTTGTTTTTAAAGTTTTGAATAAATTTTTTTGAAATGACTCTCATATAGCCAGCTAAACAAATAAGAGAAATTTTACGTTTTTTTAACTCATTTAATAAAATATTTTCAAAACTTCTTTTTTTTGTATCAATGATAAGATAGGGAATTGAATTTTTTTTAGCATGAAAAATCCCTTTGGCATTTGGACTACTAGATACAATAAGATTAATTGATACGGGAAAATTGTAATTTCTAGAGTTTTTTATTAACGTTTTTAAATTAGACCCATAACCAGAAATGAAAACACAGACTTTTTTTCTTACCATATTAATGAATTATAGAATCTTATATTTTTTTTATCTTTAGTAATATTCCCTATAATGTAAGGGGAATATTGTTTGTTAAAATATTTCTTAACTTTATTTAAATTTTTCTTGTCAATAATAAGACAAAAACCAACTCCACAATTAAAAGTTCGCAACATTTCAAAGTCTGTAATATTTTTTTTCTTAATCCATTTAAATATTTTCCCTACTTTAATTTTTGAAAGATCTATATTAGCGGTTAAGTTAGAAGGAATTGACCTTGTAATATTTTCAACCAAACCGCCCCCAGTAATATGAGCTGCTGAATTTATTAAGTTATTTTTAAATAATTTTAAAATTTCATTAGTGTAGATTTTTGTAGGTTTTAAAAGTTCTTTTTTAATATTAGGTGGAAGTTGTTTTTTTTTTATTATTGATCTTATTAAAGAAAAACCGTTAGAGTGAACTCCACTTGAAGGTATTGCTAAAATAATATTTCCATTTTTTACTTTCTTTTTACCTAAAACTTTTTTTTTAGAAACTAATCCAACGCTAAACCCAGCTAGGTCAAATTTATCTTTTTCATAAACTCCTGGCATTTCTGCTGTTTCTCCACCAATTAGTTTACATTGTGAAATTTTGCAGCCTTTTAAAATACCTTTCAAAATTTTTTTTGTTTTATTAAGATTTAGTTTACCGACAGCTATATAATCCAAAAAAAATAAAGGTTTAGCACCTTGGACAATTAAATCATTTACACACATTGCTACCAAGTCTATTCCAATCGTATCAAATTTTTTAAATCTATTAGCCAAATCAATTTTCGTGCCTACACCATCTGTACAAGATACGATTAGCGGATCTTTAATTTTTGATTTGCTGATATCAAATATTGAACCAAAAGCACCAATATTTTCTGCATTAGTTGAATTATTCCTTTTTTTGACATTTTTTTTTGTTATTTTTGCAATGTGACTTACAAACTTATTAGCAATTGAAATGTTTACACCACTTTTTTTGTAACTATTTTGTATTTTTTTCATCAATAAAAATGATAATTAGCTAATTATGAAACATTTAATAATAACAATTAGTATATTAATTATTTTATTTAAAACTGGAAACGTTTTATCAGAAACTGACATTTTTAATGTTAATAATGTTGAAGTAAATAAAGAAATATCAAAAAATAAAGAAAAACTAATAGACCAAGCGTTTTTAAAAGCTTACGACAAGCTAATTAATAGATTGTTATTAGATAAGGATTATAAAAAAGTAAGTGAAATTTCCCTTAAAGAAATAAAGAAGCTAATCAGGTATTATCAAATTATAAGGCCAAACAAAAATGAGAATAATAATTTTAAGGTAAATATTTCATTTGATAAAGAAAGAGTGCACGAATTCTTTTATCTTAATAATATTTTATATTCTGATATAACTGATACTGAAGTCCTAATATTTCCACTACTTAAAAAAGAAACCAATTATTACGCCTATACAAAAAACTATTTTTACGAAAATTGGAGCAAAAAAGATTTTCAAAATTTGATACAATACAATCTTCCAGTTGAAAACATTGAAAGTCTTCAAAAAATTACTTTAAATGAAAATAATATTTACAAAATAGATATTTCAGACTTTTTTAAAGAATATGAAAAAGAAAACGTTATTTTTGCGATAATAGAAATAAAAAAAAATTCTACAGAGGTATTTTTAAATACTAGAATAGAGGGCAAAAAAATAAAAAAAACTTTATCTGTTCTTAAAGATAAGCAAAAAGACGAAGAGATGAATAATAAAATTGTTATAGAAAAAACAAATGAGATAATTGCTGATTTGATTAAAATGCAGAATTTAATTGATGTGAGAACTCCATCTTTTTTAAATGTGGAAATAAAGCTGTCCAACAAAAGTAGCTTAGTTGAGTTTGATAAAAGACTTAAAAATATTGATTTGATCGACACATATTATGTGCAGCAACTCAATAAAGACTTTGTTTTAATTAAAATAAAATATTTAGGTAAAATTAAAAAGATAATAGACAAGTTAAAAGAACAAAATATAAATTTAAAAATGACTAATGGACAGTGGCAAATAATTATCACCTGATGAGTCAATTAATATTTAAATTTCCTTTTAAAACAAAATTTTATGAACAAGATTATTATGTATCAAAAAATAATTTCTCAACTTATAAACTAATTGAGACATGGCCTGACTGGCCAGGGAATTGGCTAAATATTTTTGGTCCGGAAGGTTGTGGCAAAACACATTTATCAAATATATTAAAAAAAAAAATTAATAAATCTGTGATATTAGATGCAAATAATATTAACGACGATGACCTTCTTAATTTCGATAAATTAGACTGCATTATTATCGATAACTACAAATTTAATATAAATGAAGAATTATTTTATACATTTCTTAATCATTCTAAACAGTGTAATAATTATATTGTTGTGAATTCTTTAAAGCCAATTAAGGACATGCAGTTTAAATTAAAGGATTTAAAATCAAGAGCAAACAGTTTCGTTAGTTTAGGCATTGATTTGCCAACAGATGAATTGCTACGAGTAATTATTTCTAAATCATTTTCTGAAAAACAATTAGACATAAATCCCAAAGTCTCTGAATATATTATTAAAAACATTGATCGTTCTTATGAAAAAGTATTCAAATTTATAAAAGAAATTGATGATTTGTCTTTATCTTCTGGAAAATCGATAAATATTAATTTAATAAAAAAAGTATTAAGTAATAATGAATAAATATAGATCACATAACTGCTCGGAACTTACAGAAAAAGACACTGATAAAACTGTTTTACTTTCTGGTTGGCTACACAGAAAAAGAGATCACGGTAATTTATTGTTTATAGATTTAAGAGATCATTATGGATTAACTCAGTGCGTAATAGAAAACGATAATAAATTTTTTAAAATTTTAGAAAAAGCAAAACCAGAATCTGTTTTAAGTGTAAAAGGGAAAGTAGTTAAAAGAGAAAAAGGAACAGAAAACTTAGAACTGACGACGGGAAAAATTGAAATAAATATTCAATCAATTGAATTACTCTCAGAGGCTAATGAATTGCCAATGCCAGTTTTTGGGGAGCAGGATTACCCAGAAGATATTAGACTACGATATAGATTTTTAGACTTAAGAAGGCAAGAGGTTCATAAGAATATCATACTACGTTCAAAAGTAATTTCGTTTATAAGATCTGAAATGTTAAAGTTAGGTTTTTTAGAATACCAAACACCGATTTTAACTTCATCAAGTCCTGAAGGTGCGCGAGATTTTTTAGTTCCAAGTAGATTAAATCAAGGAAAATTTTATGCATTACCTCAAGCACCTCAGCAATTTAAACAATTAATAATGATTTCTGGATTTGATAAATATTTTCAAATCGCTCCTTGCTTTAGAGATGAAGATGCACGAGCAGATAGAAGTCCAGGAGAATTTTATCAATTAGATATTGAAATGTCTTTTGTTGAACAAGATGATGTTTTTCAAATTGTTGAAAAATTAATGGTGAATCTATTTAAAAAATTTTCTAAAAAAAGGATGATGTTTGAAAAGTTTCCAAGAATTTCTTTTGAAGAAACAATGCTTAAATATGGCACTGACAAACCCGACTTAAGAAATCCTTTAATAATTTCTGACATTACTGAAGTTTTTAAAAGGGATGATGTAAAGTTTGAAATTTTTAAAAAATTAGTAAGCTCAGGGTCAAAAGTTAGATGTATTGTAACAAAAAATACAAAAGATAAACCAAGAAGTTTCTTTGATAATATTGACAAATGGTCAAAGGATCAAGGAGCATCAGGATTAGCTTATTTTACAATTGAAAAGGATCAAAAAATTTCTGCCAAGGGTCCAGTCGGAAAATTTTTTGGTGAAGATGCTTTGAAAGAAATCATGAAAATCTGTAATGCAAAAATAGGAGACAGCGTTTTTCTTTCGTGCGGAAGCAAAGAAGATATAGAAAAAATTTTATCTATTTCAAGAGATAAAATTGCTGAAGAGCTAAATTTAATAGATGCAGAACAGTTCGCCTTTTGTTGGATAGTTGATTATCCTATGTATGAATTAGATCAACAAACAAAAAAAATCAAATTTAGCCACAATCCATTTTCAATGCCTCAGGGAGATATTAAAAAATTAGATTTTGATAAACCATTAAATATAAAAGCCTTTCAATACGATATAGTATGTAATGGAGTAGAATTATCCTCTGGAGCAATAAGAAATCACATACCTGAATTAATGTATAAGTTATTTTCAATTGCTGGATACGAAAAGAGACAAGTAGAGGAGAAATTTAGCGGAATGTTAAATGCCTTAAGTTACGGCGCTCCACCTCACGGAGGGATTGCTCCAGGTATAGATAGAATAGTTATGCTATTGGCTAATGAAAAAAATATTAGAGAAATAACTATGTTTCCTATGAATCAAAATGCACAAGATTTAATGATGAACGCACCTTCTGACGTTGAAGCAAAACAACTCAAAGAATTGGGTATAAAAATTGAAATTAAAAAAAATTAATTTTTTGATTTAAGATTAATTCTTACATCAGACAGGTCAACTAATTTTTCCTCGTAATTACTTCTTACGAAGCCTTTAGAGGTAATATTTTTCACTATCTTTAAAAATTTATCATCAGTTGTTTGGTTAACAGGGTCCTTAGCACTAGCAATAGAAGGGGTGTGTGCCAACTCTTCTTTACCAAGATACGATATAGCTAATTCTCTAAATACATAATCCAAAATTGATGATGCGCTTAGAATTCTATCGTTACCAATGACATTTCCAGACGGTTCGAACTTTGTATCTATAAAAGCGTCTACATACTCATCTAACGGAACACCGTATTGAAGACCTAATGAAATTGCTATTGCAAAATTATTCATCATTGCTTTAACTAACTCGCCTTCTTTATTTGTATCTATAAAAATTTCACCGATTTTACCATCATCATATTCGCCCGTATGTAAATAAACTTTATGATCTCCTATTTGAGCCTTTTGAATATAACCTTTTCTTCTATCAGGCATTTTAAATCGAGCTGTATTTTTGGTTTTTAAACTAAAATTTTCATTAGAAAGAGTATCTGTTTTAGGTTTTAAAATTTCTTTTGTAACAGACGCTGACAGCATACTAGAGTCTTTTTGATTTTTTTGAGCCGGTTTTTTTGTATCACCAACTTTTTTTGTTTTACGGTTATTGAGCTTTACGTCAATTACCTCAACATTGCCATCAGTCCTTGAGTCTATTTTTGACAACTCTTTGTCATTCAAACTATCAAGTGTATGCACTGTTTTAAAAGTACAAGTATAATATGTTTCAACGATAAATTTTTTCATTTTTTTAGGAATCTACTTATTGAAGATATATATTAAATACTGTAAGTGTCTAATATATAATGATACACTTTAAAAGTGTGTGGATTTAAATAATCATAATGAATCTTAAAATTATTTTTACTTGGTGGAATAGACAGACTTTCGGAACTTTCCTAAAGACATTGTTTTTTGGAATTTACGTAGGCAAAGATAAATTTGGCAACAAATATTATAAAAACAAACAAGATGATAGATGGGTTATATATTCTAGACATATAGAGGCAACTCAGATTACGTCTGACTGGTTTTTATGGATGCATCATACAGTCGATAAAATTCCTGAGGAAAATAAAAAAAAATACATTTGGGAAAAAGAACATAAAGAAAATCAGACTGGAACAAAAAATAGATATAATCCCGTCAAAATTAAAAAAGATGATAAACTAAAGAAATATGAAACCTGGAAATAGAATAAATATTTGTCTTGCTATGCTACTGTTTATAAGCAATGTTTTCGCAGAAGAAAAAATTTTAACAACACCTCTTATTAATCTAGATGAATTAAAACCAAGTTTTGAAGAAGTAGAGGATCCCGTCAGTAATAATCAAACAAGTTTTTCAATACAAAATAAAAAAGAGAGTAAAAATGAAAATAATGCTGCCTACGCCAAATTAATAGGCTTAGATAAGATAACGGCCAAAACATCGGAAATTATTGTTAATTTAGGTGAAACAAAAAAATTTGGTCCTTTAGAAATAAAAGTTTTAAAATGTGGAAGCTCTAATTTAGATAATAAAATTAACAATGTTGCTTATCTACAAGTAAAAGATTTGACTGAAAGTGATAATGAGAAAGTTTTTATTTTTAATGGTTGGACATTTTCTTCAGATCCGGATTTAGCACCTTTTGATCACGCTATTTATGATTTGCAATTAGTTCATTGCAATAACACTTAATAAAATTTTTCTCTAGCTAACCAGTTGGTATCAAATTCTGATTTTATAAATTTGTTGTGCGTCAAAATTTTTTTGTGGAGATCAATAGTTGTTGTAATTCCCTCTAAAACAAACTCGTCTAATGATCTCAGTGTCCTTTGAATAGCCTCTGATCTATTTCTTCCTTTGCAAATAACTTTTGCAATCAAGCTATCGTAAAAGGGCGTAACTTTACATCCTTGAAAAATTGATCCATCTACACGTGTTCTAAATCCAGATGGCTGGTGACAAACAGTTATTGTTCCAGGACTTGGTTGAAAATCCATTGCTGGATTTTCTGCATTTATCCTACATTCTATAGAATGCCCCCTTGGGCTTATATCAGTTTGTTTTAAAGCAGTTTCTCCGGTAAATGCTATCCACAACTGTTCTTTGACTATATCTATGCCAGTTTGTACTTCTGTAACTGGATGTTCAACCTGCACTCTCGTATTCATTTCTAAAAAATAAAACTTCCCATTTTCAAAAATAAATTCTACTGTTCCAGCACCTTCATAACCAATCTGTTCTACCATTTTCACAGTCTTTATTAATAAATCGTTTCTTTGCTCGTCAGTTAGAACTGGGCTTGGAGTTTCTTCAATTAATTTTTGGTGTCGTCTTTGCACCGAACAATCTCTCTCACCCAAATGTACGGTTTTATTTTTGCCTGACATGATTTGAACTTCTATATGTCTTGGATTTTTAAAATATTTTTCGATATATAATTCATCATTACCAAAATATTTTTTTGCTTCTGTTTTTGCTGTGATGAACAAGTTTTCTAGTTGTTTTTCTTCTTCTACTATCTTCATGCCTTTTCCACCACCACCACCAGCTGCTTTAATTAATACTGGATAACCAATTTCTTTACATATAGATTTCGCTTCTGATAAAGATTTAACTCCTCCTTCAGATCCTTCAATAATAGGTAATCCATATTTTTTAGCTATTCTTTTTGCTTCAATCTTATCTCCCATTTTTGAAATCAAATCAGAGCTAGGACCAATAAATTTGATTCCATGTTTATTCACAACGTCTGCAAATTTTGCATTTTCAGATAAAAAACCATATCCAGGATGAATAGCCTCTGCTCCCGTCAGATCTACTGCTGACATAATTGAGGAAATATTTAAATAACTATTTTGAGGTTGATGAGATCCTATACAAACACTTTCATCCGCTAGTCTTACATGCATAGCATCAGTATCTACATCTGAGTGAACCGCCACAGTTCCGATACCCCACTCTTTACATGCTCTTATTATTCTAACAGCAATTTCACCTCTGTTAGCTATCAATACTTTCTTGAACATTTTTAATTTAGAACTATTAATGTTTGACCAAATTCAACAGGTTGGCCATCATTTACTAAAATTTTTTTTACGACTCCATCATTTGTAGAAGGAACATGATTCATTGTCTTCATTGCCTCGACTATCATAATTGTTTGGCCTTTTTTTATTTTATCGCCTACATTAACAAATTTTTTTGCTCCAGGTTCAGGCGCTAAATATGCTGTACCAATTATTGGAGACTTTACTCTTACGCCATCAGTTTCATCTTTTTCACTTAAAACTGCTTTATTCGAAGGTACTACTGCTGCACCTTTTATTTGTTCAATGCTTTTAGTAGACTTTGATACTTTTACTTTTGTTTGACCATCTTGATATTCAAGCTCTGTCAAATTGAACTCATTTAAGTGTTCGACTAATTCTTTTATTAATTTTTTATCAATTTTCATTTTTTTAAGTAATCCTCCATGGCCTGCAGAGCCATAATATAACCTTTTGTGCCAAAACCGCAAATTATTCCAGTGGCAGCCTTACTTATTAATGACTTATGCCTAAATTCTTCTCTATTATAAATATTAGTTATATGCAATTCAATAATTGGTATCTTAAGTATCTTTAGAGCATCATGAATCGAAACTGATGTATGTGTGTAACCGCCTGCATTAATAATTAAACCTTGATATTTTAATCTAGCTTCTTGAATCTTGTCAACTAATTCACCTTCAATATTCGATTGAAATAAACTTATTTCAATATTATTTTTTTTAGCAAACTCTTTACAATTGTTTTCAACATCTTTTAAGGAAATATTGCCGTATTTTTGTTTCTCTCTCTCACCTAAAAGGTTGAGGTTTGGACCGTTAAGAATTATAATTTTATT
>TARA_B100000963_G_scaffold356208_1_pt1 | contig 25383 bp, 21 predicted proteins | sample TARA_B100000963 | Tara Oceans TARA_B100000963 (sample SAMEA2622097) | marine metagenome | biome: marine biome (ENVO:00000447); feature: surface water layer (ENVO:00002042); material: "saline water (ENVO:00002010), including plankton (ENVO:xxxxxxxx)" | depth 5 m | reverse complement strand
GGTTTCTCATCTTCAAGGAATCAGCATCGACTTCAGTTTTCATTACCTATACCCTCAGATGGAAGTTTAAATACTGTGGTCTCAGGGGATATTGTGCGATTTGTTTTTGCAGTAAAATCTGGAAACCTAATTGTCACAAAAACGTTAAGGGTAGATATAACGCTGTAAGACGTTTACTATGCATTTAAATTTAGAAAACTCAAGAAAGAGTTACGACCAGCATCAATTGGAAGAGCATGCGATTCCAAGAAACCCTTTTGATCTCTTTGCGTCATGGTACAAAGACGCTGAGAAAATTTCGTCCATCGAGGCCAATGCGATGGGGTTAGCTACTGTTTCCTCTGATGGTAAGCCCTCATTACGGAAAGTATTGCTTAAGGAAGTTTGGAACAACCAATTTGTCTTTTATACCAACTATAAGAGCCGCAAGGGGAGAGAAATTGAGCATAACTCATCAGTCGCTCTACTATTTCATTGGGAAGCTCGAGAACGACAGGTCCGAATTGAAGGATTAGCCTTCAAATTAGATGCCATCAAATCGGACGAATATTTTGCATCAAGGCCTCTTTCAAGCCAGCAAGCTGCAATTGCTTCCCCACAAAGTGAAATCGTCGAGAACCGAGACGATCTAGAGCAGCGGTTTGCAAAAGTTTCGTCAGATTCAGATCAATTGATTCGTCCTGAGTTTTGGGGCGGCTATGGCATTGTGCCTAAGGTTATTGAGTTTTGGCAAGGAAGACCTAGCCGAATGCACGACCGCATTACCTACATAAAAGGCGATAATAAGGATACTTGGTCTACACATCGCCTTGCACCTTAGTCAAAAAATCTTGAACAAAAAAAAAGAGTCCCGAAGGACTCTTTTGAACATTTAAAAAAGAGACTTTCTAGCTGTTTACACGGCCAGCAAGGTCTTTACCCGCTTTGAATCGTACTACTTTACGTGCAGCGATGTTTAACGTTTCACCAGTTCTTGGGTTACGTCCTTTACGTGCAGCGCGCTCAGAAGTAGAGAAAGTACCGAATCCAACAAGAGTTAGCTTGTCGCCACTTTCTAGAGTTGAAGTTACTCCGTTGATAACTGCTCCTAAAGCTTTACCAGCCTGAGCATTGGTAATACCTGAATCTTCAGCGATTTTAGAAATTAATTGTGCTTTGTTCATAATAGATAAAATTTGAATTGAGTCAAAAATAGAAGTATAGAACGTAAATTCAAGGCTTGAAAAGGAAACAATATGTGCATAAATCGCCTACAGCAGGGCTTTTAGCGCATTTCCTTTTTATAACTTGTTGAATATAACGCGACTAGGTCAGTGTAGACAGACTGAGCAAATTGTGGATAGAAGAGTAAAAAATGGAGAAAAAAGCTTTAGAAATGGCGCAAAATGGTGGTTTCAACCTGATTCAGGAAGGGGAATTTACCTATATTGATCAAGGTGAGGGTGATGTTTTGATCCTTTTACACGGTTTGTTTGGCGCACTGAGTAACTTTCATGAGGTCATAAATCACTTTAAGAAGGACTTTAGAATCATTTTCCCCTTTTTGCCCTTGTATTCTCTTTCGTTAAAAAAATCTACCGTTCGAGGAATGGCTGATCATGTTGGTCAGCTTTTAGACCAACTGTCAATAGAAAGGGCGCACTTTTTAGGTAACAGTTTAGGAGGACACATTGCTTTGGTGTATGGAAAGGAAAACCTTAACCGATTGCAATCGCTAACCTTAACGGGCTCTTCAGGGCTTTTTGAAAATGCTATGGGTGATGGTTATCCCAACCGGGAGAGCTATGAATACATTAAGAGTAAAACGGAATACACTTTCTATGACCCAAAGACGGCTACTAAAGAATTAGTCGATGAGGTCTATGAGACAGTTAATAATCGCGGCAAGGTTATTCGTATTATAACGATGGCAAAAAGCGCCATCCGCCACAATATGAGGGACGAGTTAGGTGCATTTACAATGCCCGCAAAGATGATTTGGGGCAGCGACGATAGAATTACTCCTCCTTTTGTTGGCGAAGAGTTCAACAATCTAATGCCCAATTCATCCTTGAGTTTTATTGATGAATGTGGTCATGCTCCTATGATGGAAAAACCTCAAGAATTCAATAAAATATTAATGGACTTTTTAACGTCATTATAGGTAATGTACGTTGCTGAATATATTGACCCTTCATTTGAAGCACTGAGTCCTGCAAATACTGCTCGTGAGGCGACATTAATTATGGAGGCACAAGATGTTAGTGTCCTGCCCGTGGTTGGCGATGATGGCAACTATATTACTATGTTGAGGTTGGATGATGTTGATCAGTTATCGGAGGATACGACCATTGAAATGCTCAGCGGTAGATTTCAGGCCCGATTTGTTCAAAAAGATAAACATGTTTTTGAAGCGATACGGCTTATGCTTGAACACGATTTGGATTGTTTGCCTGTTGTAGATAATGCTTCTCTTGCATACAGCGGGCTAATCACTCGTTCAAGCGTACTTGAAAGTTTAATGGCCTTTGTTCCCTTTCACAGAACTTCCTACATTATTACAGTCGAGGCAGAAGCACGGGGTTTTAGCATGGCTGAGTTATGTCGATTGATTGAATCCAATCGAGGTCAAATTTTAGGGACCTTAATGCATAGTCATACAGAGCAAAATAGCCCACTCTGTATCACCATAAATTTAGTGGCAGAAGAACTCAATCCAATTTTTGCTGTATTGGAGCGATACGATTATGTTGTGAGACGATCCTACCAAGGCGAGCAGCCTGACGACTACCTAAAGGATCGATATCAAAGTTTAATGCGATTTTTAGACACTTAAAATCTACGTATGATAGTTACTTTGTTTGGCAGAGCGTCTGTTGCTCAAAAAATGAAACAGTTTGAGAATGTAATCAAGCTTTTAGTGGATGCTGGCCATGACGTATTGCTAAACGAGTCACTTTATTCTATCCAGGGAGGACTTCAAAACCCATTCAATTTATCTAAAATCAAAATACCTGATGATGCCATCGATTATGTGTTAAGCCTTGGAGGAGATGGAACAATGCTCGAGGCAGTAACCTGGATCGGAGATAAGGCGATTCCTGTTCTAGGTTTAAATTTTGGGCGGCTTGGTTTTCTTACAGATACAGTGGCCTCGTTTACAGCGGATACAGTCAAGCGGTTACAAGAGAAAGACTTGGTAGTCGATGAGCGTAGTATGCTACTTTGGACGAATCCTGAGGGTGAACCGATCCGCCGCTTTCCGCATGCCCTTAATGATATTACGATTCAACGGGCTTCTTCTTCTTCTATGATTACGATTCACGTAACTATTGATGGCATACCCTTAAACTCTTATTGGGCAGATGGCTTAATTATTTCGACCCCTACAGGTTCAACAGGTTATTCTTTAAGTTGTGGCGGTCCTATTATTCATCCATCGACGAAAAACATTGTATTAACGCCCATAGCCCCCCATAATCTCAACATTCGACCGCTAATCTTAGATAAAGGCGTAAAGATTGCTATTGAAGTAGAGGCTCGTGACCCTCAATTTTTAGCAACGCTAGACACGCACTCTGTTTTTTTAGATACTTCGCGTCATGTGGAAATTTCAAGTTCGCCTTATGTCACTAAAATCTGCAGGCTGCAAAATAACTACTTCACAGGAGCGATTCGCGATAAGCTTTATTGGGGTATTGATAAGAGAAATAGTCATGGCTAAAACAATTGTCTTTATCGCTCGTTAGTGATTAGACCCTTACCTTTAATCCTGTTATGCGCTTCATTGTTCTCGCCACATTTCTTTTGATTGCAAGCCTTGGGTCACTTTCCGCTCAGAATATTGAAGGAGGCTTATTGTTGGGAAATACTCAGTATTTCGGCGATCTCAATCCTAAGGCGCGATTTAATGCTCCAAGATGGCACGCTCAAGCATTAATAAAATATAACGTAGACGATCGCTTTGTTCTCCGGGGTAATATGACATTTGGTAGACTATATTATTCAGACAAGTTAAGCGGCGATGCATTTAATGCTAGACGAAATCTTTCTTTTAGGACTAATATTTTAGAGGTTAGTGGAGGGCTAGAATTCAATTTCCTTGAGTTTTCAATGAGCAAAAAGTCCTATCGTTTTTCCCCTTACCTTTTTATTGGACTGGGATTCACTTACTTTAATCCTCAGGCCGAATTAGGGGGAGAATGGTATGATTTACAACCCCTAGGCACAGAGGGTCAAAATGATATAAGTTATTCCAATGTTAAGCCATACAAACTTGTGACACCAATACTGCCCACAGGCTTTGGTTTCAAGTATAATCTCAGTAGAAAAATTAATGTGGGTATAGAGTATGTCCATAGAATAGCATTTACCGATTATCTAGATGATGTTGGAGGTGTATACCCAAGTCCACTATCTTTACCCGATGGGGGTAGCGGCGTGGCTGCGGCTCTATCGGATCGATCCGGTGAAGTCGGCGAACCCATCGGCGATGAGGGGTTTCAGCGTGCAACTTCTAGTAAACGAGATGCCTACCTTATGGGAGGATTTTGGTTAACCTATCTTTTATCCTACGAAAAGTGTCCTAAAATCTCTAGACTTCCATAGATTTTCTAAATTCGCCGTTGAACGCTCTCTCCTTGGAATTACCCCACGATATTAACCCGAAAACAGTCCCTCAGCATGTGGCTCTTATAATGGATGGCAATGGTCGTTGGGCCAAGCAAAAGGGTAAGATGCGAATTGCAGGACACAAAGAGGGAGTTGAAGCTGCTAAAAGAGTGGTAAAAGCCCTTTCTACAGCAGGTGTAAAGTATGTTACATTATATGCCTTTAGTACCGAAAATTGGAAGCGTCCAGCCCTAGAAGTTAGTGGTTTGATGGACTTGTTAATGCTTACGCTCAAACGTGAACTTAAAGGATTCATGAAAGAGGGTTTTATTCTGCGTACAATTGGTGATATAGAGCAGCTTCCTTCGTCAACAAGGGATGCTGTAAAAGAGGTCGTATACCAAACCAATGAGAATACAGGTATGGTCATCAATGTTGCTTTAAGTTATGGCGGCCGTTGGGAAATTGTAGAAACAACTAAAGAATTAGTGCGTAAGGCAGTCAATGGGGAAATGGATCTCCAACATATTGATGAAAACACTTTTAGCCAACACCTTCAAACATCTGGCATGCCTGATCCTGACCTCCTAATACGCTCAAGCGGGGAAAAGCGATTAAGCAACTTTCTAGTATGGCAGTCTGCCTACAGTGAATACGTTTTTGATAATGCCTTTTGGCCTGATTTTAATGAGCACAACGTATGGAATGCTCTGCGAGATTTTCAGGGTAGAAAGCGTAGGTTTGGAACTTCAAGTGATGCTTCATGATATCTAGGTTCCGTTTGCGTTGGTTACTTGTTCTGGGCTGGATGTCACTAGGCGGCATAGTGTGGGCTCAAAATGATAGTACAGAGTCTACATTGGAAATCAATCCATGGGACTTTAGTGAACCTAAAGAATACGTTATAGCAGGTGCTGTTTTAGAAGGAAGCAATCTGAATAAAGGTGTTCTGCTGAATCTTGCTGAAATTCCAGTTGGTTCGTCAATAACCCTTCCTGGGGACGATTTTGCTATGGCGATCAAGCGACTTTGGGACCAGCGAATTTTCGCAGGTGTCTCCATTTACATAGATTCTGTACAAGGAGATCAAATCTTTTTAAGGTTATCGATTACCGAACGACCTCGTCTATCTCGATTTGTGATTACAGGTGTAAAAAAAGGTGATGCTGAAGAGATTCGAGAGATGTTAAACTTAGGCATTGCCTCGGTGCTTCAGGAGGCGGATAAAAATGAGATTCGTTATAAAATCTCAAAGTATTACACAGATAAAGGTTTTTACAAGCCGATCGTTACCATGACAGAGCAGGAGGACACTATTATGGCCAATAGTGTCTTATTGCGTATTGAGGTTGATCGAGGCAGAAAGGTTCGTATCGATGAAATACAGATTGAGGGCAATGCTCAGATGACCAGTCGCCAGATTAAGCGAAGCATGAAAAACACCCGTGAGCGAGTGAAATTTGAACTTCAAGAGCTACTCGATATTCCAAAAAATAAAATTGATTCAGCCTTCGGTGCACTAGATGTTATTACCGATTTTTCTGCGAGTAGAGCCTTTAAATATGGTGATCGATTTGTTAACCTCAACATCTTCAAATCCTCAAAATTTTCTCCTCAAAGTTACGAGGATGACAAAGAGATATTGCTTGCGCGCTACAGAGATAAGGGCTATCTCGATGCAAAAATCACTTTTGACACAGCGGTATTCCTGCCCGATGGGAATGTCTTTATTGCAATGCAAATAGAGGAAGGGAGTCAATACTACTTTAGAAACATTACTTTTTCAGGCCAGGCAAAATATTCCGACTCGCTTCTTCTACAGATCCTCGATATAAAGAAGGGGTCAGTTTATAGTGAAGGTCTGTTAAATGAGCGGTTGTTCCAAAGCCAAAACAGCGATGATGTAAGTTCATTGTACATGGATAATGGATATCTATTTTTCAATGTTACTCCAATCGAACAGCGCGTAGAAGGGGACTCAATTGATTTGTTGCTCAAAGTGTATGAGGGTCCTCAAGCGACCATTAATGCAGTTAATATCTACGGAAATACAAAGACGAATGAGAAAGTCATTCGTCGTGAGCTTTACATAAAACCGGGCGATAAATTTAGTAGAACGGCGCTTATGCGTTCTCAACGAGAGCTTGCTAATCTCGGGTATTTTGATCCCGAGCAAATGGAGATTCTTCCCCGACCTAATCCTCAAAATGGCACAGTGGATATCGATTTAAAGGTTGTTGAGAAGCCTTCTGACCAATTGGAACTTTCCGCAGGGTGGGGAGGCCGCGGAAATGGAGTAGTGGGTACGCTTGGTGTTCAGTTCACCAATTTCTCGCTGCGCAATGTGTTTAATGGGAAAGCATGGTCGCCATTACCCTCTGGGGACGGCCAAAACTTCACGGTTCGTGTTCAGTCCAATGGTAAACTCTTCCAATCGTATAATTTAAGTTTTACAGAACCATGGCTTGGCGGTCGTAAGCCTAACTCATTATCTCTAAGCTTTTTTCGTCAGCGCCTAAATGATCTAGATATTAATCGTGCCATTGAGGGAAGTTTAGTCACTACGGGAGGCTCTGTAGCACTGGGGACGCGCCTTCGTTGGCCAGATGACTATTTCATCGTCCAAACGTCATTAAACTTTCAGCGCTACCAATTGGATAACTTTAACACCTTTGATTTCAGTTTTACCAATGGTCAGGCAAACAACATTAATTTCTCTACTACGATTGCCAGAAACTCTATTGACCAGCCACTATTTCCAAGTAGAGGTTCAAACATATCCTTAACTCTTCAAGCAACTCTGCCCTATAGTTTGTTATTTAAGGGGCGACGCAACATTGACTTCAGCGACCCAACCTTAGATGATGAGATTCGTTTCCGATGGGTAGAATTTTATAAAGGACGCTTTGATGCAGAATTTTATACGCCATTAGCTGGAAAGTTGGTATTATATACCGCGGCAAAAATGGGTTTTTTAGGGACATATAATAAATCTCTCGGGCTTACGCCTTTTGAGCGTTATGAACTAGGAGGGGAAGGATTTCAGCAAACAAGATTTTTAGGAAGGGATCCAATCGGTTTGCGAGGATACAATGTGATTACGCCGAGCGGCGGAGCGCCAATATTTAATAAGTTCATAATGGAGATGCGCTATCCGATTTCTTTGAACCCATCAGCTACTGTTTATACGTTGGCTTTCTTAGAAGGGGGAAACTTTTGGAATTCGATCCAAGATTATCAACCGTTTAATCTCAAACGATCTTTTGGTGTGGGTTTGAGAGTCTTTTTGCCTATGTTTGGTCTGCTCGGATTTGATTATGGCATAGGCTTTGATGATGACGACTTGGATGCCGTAACTGGTGATAACCTATTTCAGAAGTATGGCCAGTTTCGGATTATTTTAGGATTTGAACCTCAATAGAGAAAATATGCGAAAATTTTTAGGTTTACTTTTTATAGTACTAAGTTTTAACTGCCTTAGTGCACAACGTTTTGTTTATATCGATATGGAATATATGTTCAGTCAGATTCCAGAAGTTCAACGTGCCCAGGAGGAATTGGATGCCAAGGCTATGGAATGGCGAACAACGATACAGAATATGATGTTTTCTGTGGATTCCGCATATAAAGCTTTTCAGGCAGAGCAAGTGCTTATGACAGAGCGCATGAAGGCTGAGAAAATTCGAGAAATTGAAGATATGGAGCGCTCAATAAAAGGCTATCAACAAGAAAAGTTTGGTCCTGAGGGTGCACTTTTTGCTGAAAAAGATGCCCTGCTTCGTCCTATTCAAGACAAGATTTATGATGAAATCCAACGATATGCTGAAGAGAAGGGGTATGACTTTATACTCGATCGATCGGCCACTACGATGGTATTGTTTGGATCCGATCGCTACAACAAAAGTGACGATATCTTAAAAAGACTTGGATATACCGTGTCCAAGTGAGTTTATATTAACTGAAAATAGTTTCTTTACATCACAATAATTTATAATGAAAGTTTTACGATTTATTCTTCCCCTTGCCATGATTTTTGGCTTAACCTTAACGAGCATTGCACAAACGATTAAAATGGGTTTGGTAGACCAACAGGCTATAGTTTTAGAAATGCCAGAATATAGTGCCGCACAAACAAAAATCTCAGAAAAACAGGCTAATAAAATGCAAGAGATTGAAACTCTTTACGCTCAATATCAGACTAAGGCAGAAGAATTTCAAGAATTAGCAATGTCCGGAACCCTATCTAGTGGTGCTCAGGAAGCTAAAGAAACTGAGCTTTATGATTTACAAACACGTATTCAAATGGCTGAGGAAATGGCTCAGGAGTATCTTGTAGAATATATGGATGATCTTATGGAGCCTATTTCTGCAAAGGTTGATGCGGCTACACAAGCCGTCGCTCAGGCAAATGGGTATACCCATGTTACGGATTTGTCGCTGTTTTATGTGTATCCTGAAAGCGACGATATCACTAGTAAGGTAAAGGCTCATTTAGGTATACAATAAAGTAGGTTGAGTTCATTGAAGATTGGTGTTTTTGACTCGGGCATAGGTGGACTTCCCCTTGCTTTTGCGATTCGCAATACCTTCCCTTCTCATGACATTATCTACTTTGGCGATACAGAACATTTTCCATTCGGTGATCGCTCAGCGGAGTCTGTAGAACGCTTTAGTCATGCTATGGCTAGCTTTTTACATGAAGAAGGATGCGATATTATTGCAATTGCCTGTAATACCGCTAGTGCAGTGGCTTATGATTCATTAAAACAATCCCTTGATAATCGAGCTACTGTGCTTAACGTAATTGATCCAGTTGTTCAAGAGGTATGCAACGCATCCGCCACACACATTGGGGTTATTGGAACATCCCGTACAATAGAGACAAACATTTTTGAACAGAAGATTTTAGCAAGCTGCTCGAATAAGACGGTATTTAGCCTGCCAACGCCGTTGCTTGCTCCAATGATTGAAGCGGGATACTATAACCATCCAGTGAGTGAACTTGTGGTTCAAGATTATCTAAACCATGCTTCTTTTGACTCCATCGAGGGCTTGGTGCTCGCATGCACCCACTATCCTCTCATCCGAAAGGATATAAATGCAGTATTTGGAAGTCGATTTGAAATGTTTGATGCGCATAACGCGTTGGTTTCTGCTTTACAAGATTGTATCCATGATACTTCTAGTGAAACCAAGGGAAGTACTACCTTTTATGTGAGTGATTTAACCAAGAGTTTTCAGAAAACTGCAGAAATTTTTGCCGGTGGACCAGTAGACCTTAGACAACACAGATTAAAATTATGAGAATAGTATCCTTTATATTGACCTTTTATTTTTCTGCCTCGTTATTTAGTCAAGGTATCTCCTTTTTTGAGGGGAGTTTCGATGAGGCAAAAGAACACGCGGCCAAAGAGGGCAAGCTGATTTTTATGGATTCTTATGCGAAATGGTGCGGTCCATGTAAACGGATGGCGCGGGATGTGTTTACTGTAGAGGAAGTAGGCGACTTCTTCAACGCAAATTTTGTCAACTTAAAAATGGATATGGAGACAGAAGAAGGACGTTTGCTAAACAAGACCTATCAGGTAGCTGTCTATCCAACGCTTTTTGTTCTTGACTCGGATGGCGAAATTATTCTTCGAGAAAAGGGCTATCGCGATGCGCGCGGACTTCTGCAAGTCGGTCGAAAAGCACTCCTTCCTAGTGAATCGGAAATGCTGGATATGGCAGATCGGTTTCAGTCAGGCGAATATGATGTACTCTTTTTAGTGGATTACCTCCAGGCATTGCAATTGACAGGAGAGGAAGGACAATCAAATGTAATGGCTAAGCTGGCTGAAAATATGTCCCCAAGCGATATGCAAATTGATAAAGTTCAGCAAGCATTCTTGGGATACAATCCTGTTGTTTCCGGCTACTATCCAACTCATATTTTACGGAACTACAAAAATGTCTTTATCGATCGAGTGGGTCAGGAAGCCTTTGAAGAGGCTGTACTGTCTATTCTCAGAGCACTATGGTATGGAGCAACACAGGAACAATATAGTCGGTTTATGACTCCCGAAGATTTTGATTCCTATTATGATGTGTTTAAGTCAATCAATAGTAAGCGATACAAAAGCGAAGTATACCTTTGGAAAATGGCTTTTACGGAAGCTTTTGGAGATTGGGAGGGCTACTTGAAAGCAGCCAATACTTATTTTAAATCTAAAGCAGGTAAAAACGATGTAACAACGCTTATGAGTGCATCATGGTCTCTTTACCACCTTGATTCAAGCTATGATGATCAGGTCTTGGCTTGGACGAATCGAGTTATGGAAAGCAGCGCAGGTAATAGTGCGCCCTATTTTCTTCAAGCCTATCTTTTTATGCGTCAGCAGAATTATATAAAGGCGGACGAAGTAATGGATCGCTGTATGGTTTTCTTAACTGAAGATAGTCCAGAGTATAAGGATGCATCTATTATTAATAAGTTGCTAGAGACTCAATTGAGCCGGTAAATCTTGTAGTGCTTTTGCAAGCGCCTCGAAGGATAAATCCTTTTGGTCTAGCATCGTATAGTTTGATTTTTTTGCCATTCGTTCGGCAAGGTAAGCTTGTTCAGTTTGCCCAGGTGTTGGGATAACTAGAGCATTGATATCCAGGCATAGTAAATCCATTAGCGTACTGTACCCACTCCGACAGATTAACACTTTGCATTTATTGAGCTTTGCAGCAAGTTCCTGGCCATGAAGATGATTGTAAACGTGGATATTATCTGGTAAATCCAGTGATATAGTGCCTTCGTTTGGAAGTCCTCGGACTAGAAAAATTTGAAGATGCTCGAGGTGTTTGAGAAGGCTTATCAAGCATTCTTCAAGATGACTACGCGTAGGCTCAGGACCGGACAGCACAAGACCAATATCATAATAATACGAGCGTTTATCTTTTGGAATTTTATAGGCAGCCAGGTCAGATAGTAATCCTTTATAAATTATGTCTCTTGGATGCGTGCTAAGTCGACCACTTAAGTTACCCGGTGGTGCATTATCAGGAACCCAAAGGGATGTAAACGGAGCCATATAATGATCTAACTTTTTATAAAGCAATTGCGCAAAGAACTTGGGAGTTGGCAAAATAGGTCTAAGCTGATGGCTTAAAAAATGCGATGGCAGGTCACGATGATAACACCCATAGCGATTGTCAGAAATAATCTGTTCAATTTTATGATTCTTGCAAAAGGCCGCGACAACGCTGTATTCATGTTCAATCGCTCGAAGGATTTTTCGAGCTTGAAAGGCCATGTTGATTATCATGCTATTCGACGTATAATAAACATTGTAGGAAGGTAGCTCTAAAAAGGACTGGTCCGGGAAACGTTTTTTCAAATGGGCTAGGGCAACTCCATCGCTAGCGATGGTCACATAATGGCCTTCTTGAATCAATCGCTGAATCAGAACACTGCTCCGACTTGCGTGACCAAGCCCCCAATTAAGTACACAAAAAAGCGTTTTCACTGTATATTGCTATAGAATTCCATGCTTTAAAATATGCAACAATATCAAAGGATACTATGCCTACTCCTATTAGGAGGACTTTTCCTAAGTCAATGTTCCGTGAATAAACAAAGTAAGTGCCCTTGCAATAAGCGCAAATCGGCAGCAACCTTAGTATTGTCTATAGACCGAGTTTAGCCAAAAGATGTGGTCTCGTAGGAGACTCCTTTACATTTTCTATGCCTTCTGGACTACCTTGATACATAAGGTATCCGCCATCATCTCCACCAACGGGCCCAAGTTCAATCAGGTAATCTGATGACTTAATTATATCTAAGTTGTGTTCTATAACAACCACGCTGTGCCCTTTTTCGATTAATGCTTCGAAGGCAGCCAAGAGCTTTGCGACATCATGGAAGTGAAGACCAGTAGTGGGTTCGTCGAAGAAGAAGAGAATGGGTTCTTTTTCTTGGCCTTTAACAAGAAAAGAGGCTAGTTTAACGCGTTGAGCTTCACCGCCTGACAGGGTTGAGCTTGACTGACCGAGTTGGACGTAGCCCAACCCGACATCTTGTAAAGGTTTTAATCGATTTCTGATCTCTGCATTACTTGTAAAGAAAGCCATGGCCTCATCGACAGTCATAGACAATACATCATAAATGGACTTACCCTTACATGTGATCTCTAGGATTTCATCCTTAAACCGCTGGCCCTTACATGACTCACATTCCAAGCGAATATCGGCTAGAAATTGCATTTCTATAATTTGAAATCCATCTCCTTTGCATTCATCACATCGACCCCCATCAACATTGAATGAGAAAGCCTTTGGCTTGTATCCTTCCGCCTGTGCTTTTGGAAGTTTGGAGAAGAGTGTTCGAATCGCGTCGTAGGCTTTGATGTAGGTGACCGGATTGGAACGTGAGCTTTTACCCAGCGGTTGTTGATCAATCATTTCAACTCGCTTAATGGCAGAGATATCTCCAGACAAGGAAGAGAAACTTCCTGGCTTTTCACCAAATCCATCAATCTCTCTTACAAGTGCTGGATATAGTATTCTTTTTATTAGCGTGGATTTTCCGGAACCACTGACTCCTGTTATCGCAACGAGTTGATGCAAGGGAATAGAAACATTTATGTTTTTTAAGTTAAAATGGCTTGCCCCCTTTACATCGATTCTACTCATTTTTTTCCGTCGCTGTTTCGGAACTGAAATCTCTCTTTCTCCTCTTAGATACGATGTAGTGAGGGTATCCACGTCAGCTGGCGGGGGCATTGCTCCACAATACATAATCTCGCCCCCAAAAGTTCCTGCTTCAGGTCCCACATCAATCAAGAAATCTGCTTCACGAATAATATCCTCGTCGTGCTCTACTACCAATACAGTGTTGCCCATATCGCGAAGAGACTTCAGAACTCGGATAAGGTCGGTAGTGTCTCTTGGATGAAGTCCAATGCTTGGTTCATCAAGAACATAGAGTGTCTGGGTCAGATTACTTCCTAGCGATCGGGCTAATTTTATTCGTTGTGCCTCGCCTCCGGAGAGTGTATGGAGCATTCGATTTAGTGTCAAATAGGATAACCCCACGCGTTCCAAAATCCGAAGACGATGCGATATCTCCTCGAGAATTCGCTTAGCCACATTCTTTTCATAAGATTCTAAAGAAATTGAATCAAAAAATTGAAACATCTTACCTATAGACATCTGAACGACATCATGAATGGGTGTATCATTGACTAGTACATAACTGGCATCTTTTCTAATTCTAGCGCCTTGGCAATTGGTACACTTCGTTCTTCCTCGATACCTTGATAGCAATACGCGATTTTGAATCTTATAGGCCTTCGATTCAATGTAACGGAAAAAAGCATGAATGCCTGGGAAGGCAACTCCTCCATTCCAAACAAGTTGTTTTTCCCTCTTGGAAAGCTCTTTATACGGCCTATGAATAGAAAGTCCCTCCTTTTGTGCTTCTTTGAGCATGGGTTCGAGCCATTCTTTGGCACGCTCTCCCTTCCAGCAAGCAATAGCCCCATCCACTAAACTTAATCCCTGGTTGGGTATCACAAGTTCTGGGTCTATTCCGATTATCGATCCAAATCCGTTACATGTTGTGCAGGCTCCTAATGGATTGTTAAAGTTGAAGAACTTCTCAGTTGGTTCTTCAAAAAGCATCCCTGACGCTTCAAATCGATTACTAAAAATTTGTTGCTCTGCAGGATTATTTAAATCAACTAACTGGCAGTAACCCTGACTCTCTTGAAAAGATTGATCAATAGAATCATTCCATCGTGATTTATCCTTTTGTACCCCAGGACCACATTTTAGGCGATCGACAATGACTGAGATATTTTTCACATCAGACGGGATTGTTATCGCATCGTCTAATAAATGGACAGTGCTGTCTACAATTATGCGCACGTAGCCCTTTTGACGCAAAAGGGCAATTTCTTGTTCTACGTTGTCGACGAAGGAATATGGGAAGGCAATAGCGATACGTCGGCCATCGGGATACTTTATCAGGGCATCAAAGACGTTATCTGTATGATGTTTTGTGACAAGTTCGCCGGTTTTGGGATGATATGTTTTACCAATTCGAGCATATAATAAGCGGAGGTAGTCATATATTTCTGTTGTTGTGCCTACAGTAGCCCGGGAGGACTTACCCCCATTATGTTGATTGATAGCAATGGCAGGGCACAGGTTGGTAATCTTCTCAACTTTTGGTTTGTTGATTCGTTCTAAAAACTGTCTTGCATAGGAGGATAGGCTTTCGATATACCTTCGTTGCCCTTCAGCATATATAGTATCCATACATAATGAAGATTTGCCAGAACCAGATACACCAGTACATACTATTAGGGCATTTTTAGGAAGTGATACATTAACCGATTTTAGGTTATGCATCTCAGCTTTATAGATATCGATAGAATTTTTTTTCATAAAAAATCAATAAAAATTGCCCTATTGCAAAATTTGGCAAAGAATTTGTCGTATTATAAGGGAACAACAAATAAACTGCCTTTGATTTAGACTCTTACTCTTTTTTACATTTTTCTAAAATTGATTAATTATGAGTCTAGTTATTTCCGATCAGGCACTCGTTAAGCAATACATTGCTGGCGACGAATCCTCTCTCGAAAAGTTGATTGTCCGACACCGTGACAGAGTCTATGGTGCAATTTACAACTTCACAAAAGATGTGTATCTCACAGAAGATCTTTTTCAGGAGGTATTTATCAAGGTTGTAAATAAGTTACGTGAAGGAAAGTACAACGAAGAAGGTAAATTTCTTCCTTGGGTATTGCGCATGGCTCACAATCTTTGTATTGATAATTATAGAAAGACAAAGCGTCAGGTATCCATTGTAACCAGTGAAGAATTTGATCTCTTTGAAATTCTTCCAGTGGATAGCACAAATGGCGAAGAAATAATTATTGATCAGCAGCTCAAAGACAAAGTCCGCCATCTGTTAAATGAGCTTCCAGAGGAGCAGCGCGAAGTTGTTTTATTACGCCACTATTTTGAGTTTTCATTTAAAGAGATATCTGATTTGACGGGTGTAAGCATTAATACTGCTCTTGGACGGATGCGCTATGCTTTAATTAATCTGCGTAAGGTTATTGAGGATAAAAAGATTGTCTTTTAGGACTTTGGCTGTGCCTTTTTAATACAGAGTAAATTTAAGGTGTAGACAATATTGTTATTCAAAGTGGCGTTTAGGAGATATAATTGAACAAATGCGTATGACAAAAGACGTTACCCTAGAAAAATTTTTATTGGTTTACTTTCAGGAGGCAGATAATCAGACGGTTCAAGATGTCATGGATGCTCTGTTCACAAAACCAGATCTTCGAGATGAGTGGCAAGAGATTGTAGATATTTTAGAAGCCCTAAAAAGTCCCATTCCTACTCCATCTGAGTCTTCTTTAAAAATTATTATGGATTACAGCAAGGAATCAAAAAATGAGTCTAGGAATTCCTCGCCAGCGCTGGATGTATTTTAAGCACTAAAAGTGCCTGTTTTCCACAATAAATAGACGAATTACACATTCTTTTAAAGACTTTACTCTTTACCACATATCCTATGTGTTTTGCTATATTACTTTTACCCTCGTAACAGTAATAAATATATAATGGCAAAAACAGAGAATGTGGCTAGCCACAAAGACAAAGCGCTTAAGCTAACCCTCGATAAGTTAGATAAACAATACGGTAAAGGCACCGTAATGAAGTTGGGTGAGAGCCCTACAGTGGAAGTAGATGTGATTTCTACTGGATCAATCGCTTTAGATGCAGCACTCGGTATAGGGGGTCTTCCTAGAGGTAGGGTAGTCGAAATTTACGGTCCTGAATCATCTGGTAAGACAACCTTAACCCTACATGCTATAGCAGAAACACAGCGTCAAGGCGGAATCGCCGCCTTCATCGACGCTGAGCATGCATTTGACAAGCACTATGCTAAGGCATTAGGCGTCGATACAGATGAGTTACTTATCGCCCAACCAGATTGTGGTGAGCAAGCACTTGATATCGCAGAGCATTTGATTCGATCTGGGGCTATTGACATTTGTGTGATTGACTCTGTAGCTGCACTGGTTCCTCGAAGCGAGCTTGAAGGAGAAATGGGCGATTCTAAAATGGGTCTTCAGGCAAGGCTCATGTCTCAAGCATTAAGGAAGCTGACGGGTACCATCAATAAAACAGGATGCACTTGTATTTTCATTAATCAACTTCGCGAAAAAATTGGGATTATGTTTGGTAATCCTGAAACAACAACTGGGGGGAATGCGCTCAAGTTCTACTCTTCGGTTCGTCTAGATATACGCCGAATTGGTCAGATTAAATCATCTGATTCAGTGGTAGGAAATAAGACGCGTGTAAAAGTGGTTAAAAACAAAGTAGCACCGCCATTTCAGATCGCTGAATTTGAAATACTCTATGGTCAAGGGATTTCTAAAACAGGAGAAATCTTAGACCTTGGAGTCCATTTCGGTCACGTTCAGAAGTCAGGATCGTGGTATGCCTATCAAGACACGAAGCTTGGCCAAGGGAAGGAAGCAGCACGTCAGCTGCTGGAAGACCACCCAGAGTTAGCTGATGAAATAGAAGCATTAATTCGTAAGGAGATGGAGGGAGATAAGTAAGTCATTTTCTCTAACTATGCTCATAAAAAAGGCCTCCCAACGGGAAGCCTTTTTGTTCATTGAGAAAGGGCGTAAAACTATTTTAGGCCTTTCATAACAATCGTTCCAGCAAAATCACCTCCACCGTTAAGGGTGCTTACAAGTGTATCGCCTTGAAAAACTCCGTTAACACCAAAACTCAAGTTGGCTGAAGCGGGTATACCACCGATTACCGGAATAGGAACAGTAAAAGCAAAGCCAATGCTTGTTTGAGGGATATAGTATTCAGTACTGTTTCTTACTTCACCAACGATTTCTACTGGAATTGTGAATTCTGAATCGATATCGCCTGCTGCGGTCAATGGAAGTACTACATTAATACGCACCTCATCTGGCCCATCCTCTGCTCCCTGTGTGATTACAGCCGTGGTAGTTTTAGGTGAAGCTTCTGTTCCTGCGTCGAGCGTAATAGAAGCTAGGCCGCCAATTGATCCAGAAAGTTGTCCATACATTTGAACATCATAAGTCCCAATGAACTTTGTGTTTACTTGTTCTGTACAATTATCTCCTTCAAATCCATCGGGGCATCCAGCTGCGTCTCCGTCATCTTCACCACATGAAATGAACCCAAGAAGAGCAATTGCAAAAAGTAAATTAAGTGAATTTTTCATATGGATATTTTTGAGTTTTTAGTGTTTTTTTATTCTATCCAAAAATAGAGATTATCTAATGAATATAATGGCAAGAATTCTTAACTATCGCTAGAGGGTATCGATCACCCGATGAACTTGCATGTTAGAAGACTCATATCGTCCGGATAGGGTTGTTTTCCCCTGAATTGGTCAGCCTCATGCAGGATGTAATCGGATAAACCTTTCGGATTATCTGTAGGAGCACTTTTTAGGGATTGCTGTAGGCTGTCCAAGTCATACATGGCCCCTTCTTCATTCTCTATTTCGATAAGTCCATCAGTATACATAAATAACATATCCCCGGGTTCAATGGCTACTTCACCGATGTTGACATTAGGTAGACTAGTTAGTGCTCCCAATAAAGGACATCCTTCTTTTAAAAGTTTTTGCTCTCCATTTTGGAGTAATATGGGCGGGTTGTGTCCTGCGTTTATGTAGCGCATGACCTGGATTTCATGGTCATAGACTCCCAAAAACATCGTAATAAATCGCGCTGATTTGGTGATTTCGCGAATTTTGAAATTGAGCATATCCACTATCTGTTCAAGGGGATATTCTCTGCTGATTAGAGCCCTGAGGTTGGCCTGGAAGTTACTCATCAGCATGCCGGCGGAAAGCCCCTTTCCTGAAACATCGCAAATGCATAGAGCATATTTATGATCACTACATTGAAGGTAATCGTAATAATCTCCTCCAATTTCACCATGGGGCTCGTAATGACCATAAGCCTGAATGCTTGGGGAAATGTCCAGTTTTGTTGGGATCAGGAGTTGCTGTACTTCGGCAGCTAAGTCCATTTCTTTTTTTAATTGGCTTTGTTCCAGCTGGCGTTTAAATAAACGCTTGTTTTCCAATGAAACCACAATAATATTAGCTAAGGTTTCAATAAGCTTTACTTGATCATTGGCCTTTTCAATCTCGCCTTCAAAAAGCGGGCACCCTAGGAGTAGATAGGCAAGCGGCTCTTTTTTATGGGAAATTGGAATAAGCAAATCAAAATCTTCAAATCCCTCGAAAGGAAAGTTAGTGATCTTTTGTATGAACTGAAATCGTTCTAGATCTCGACCAACGTCAATCTGTTGGATTGCATCTTCCGCATTATGTTCCATCGCACATACCCACTCTCCATCCTTGGCAGTACGCGAGAAAAGAAGAATCTTGTTTACATCGAATTGAGCTCTCAATATGAACTCAAAGATTCGAAAAATGGCGTGTTTCGAGTAATTGTTGTTGACAGCCTTAGTAACTTCAAGTAAAGAGTTTATTTGATTCTGTTTTACAGCAAGCATTTGAAGGAGTTCTTCCTTCGATAAGTTTGTATCTACTTGCTTCTTAGTAATCATTTATCCGACTCAAAAATCTTGCTCATCAAGGTTTGGTATAAACCCTTCGACCTTTCCAAAGGTAGCCTTTTCCATTGGATACAAGACTCTGAAGTCCTAATAGTGTATTGTAGAGTACATTGATTACTTGGAAGAACGGCATAAGGAGAAAATCAATAAACTTTAGAGGATATTTCACATACTTAGCACCATGATAAATAATGATGCCATCGACAAAGGTTTTTATTAAAACCCCGGTGCAAGTCACTCCAATATAGTTTAGATTTTGATAATAAAGATCTATGCCAATAATTCCGAGGAAGAGGGCAACAAAAAGTTGGGTAAAAAACATGAGCATCATAACTGCGGTTATTTCCTTTGAAGGCATGGCAAATGTTTTTGAAGCCCATCGCCTTCGCTGGTTCCAGAATGTTGGTAAATCAGAAGGGAATTGGGTATTCATTATGGCATTGGGATGGAAGCTAAATTCGATGTCGTTGGGATATCTATCATGTACTTTTCTCAATAGGATTATATCATCTCCCGAGGGTTTTCCCTCCCAAGGATAATATGCTTTTATTTCTTCAAATACTTGACGAGATATTAAAAGATTGGCCCCATTGGCCATAAGCGGAATACCAACCATTAGACTGGCCCCACTAAGCACTGTTAAGGCAGCTTGCTCCATCATCGCAAAATGTCGTATAAAACTGCCTTGGTCAATGGGTTTGATACCCGCTAGAACCATTTTACATTGGCTATTTTGGTTAATCTGATAGGTAAGGCCTTTAAGCCATCTTGGTTGCGCAATACAATCCCCATCGGTAAAGGCAAGAAATGAGGCTTTGGAAGCCTTGGCACCTAAGGTTAAGGCACGCTTCTTGTTGGGTAAGTTAGCATAGGATGCAGATAACTCATGACCTAAACGAATAATCTGAATGGCAATTGGCCATTTTTTTTGCTCGATCTGGTTAAGAACTGACAGAGACTTTTCATCATTGGTAAAGTCATCGACAATGATTACACCTAAGTGATCAGCAGGGTAGTCTTGTTGTGCAAGTGAATCAATGGTGCGTTGCAACAGGGACTCATTGCGGACGGAAAGAATAATGTCTATTGTAGGAAAAGCATAGGGCTTGTCTGCCGCGATTTCTGCTATCTCATCCTTTTTTTTATCCAAATGCTTATGCCAGTGCCAAAACAACCACATTGTGAAGAAACAATAGGCTATAATTACCCCTAACCCGATATAAAGAGTCACTATGAACATTTGGACAATAAAATGTTGAGTATGCGTGGAATCAATACGCAGAGAAACGAAGTGTAGGTTCTATTTTTGAGCACCAAAGCCATTTATGCCAAAAGATACATCGATTCAGCACATTTTGATTTTGGGTAGTGGCCCAATTATCATCGGACAAGCCTGTGAATTTGACTATTCTGGAAGTCAGGCATCAAGAGCCATTCGAGAGGAAGGGATCAAGGTATCATTGCTTAATGACAATCCAGCAACAATTATGACAGATCCCATGATTGCGGACCATATCTATTTGAAGTCACTGAAGCCGGATACTATTGTTGAGATTTTGTCTTCGAGCGACATCGATGCAGTCTTGCCTACGATGGGCGGCCAAACGGCATTAAATCTAGCTAAGGAATGCTCGGAGCTTGGTATTTGGGAAAAGCATAATGTTAGGGTCCTAGGTGCGGATTTAAATGCGATAGAGAAAACCGAAAACAGAGAGGAATTTAGACAGTTTATGATGGATATTGGCATTAAGATATGTCCATCAAAAGTTGCCAATAGCTTTTTAGAAGGTAAGTCGATTGCTCAAGAGTTGGGTTTTCCATTGGTTATTAGACCTTCATACACTCTTGGAGGTTATGGGGGAGGATTCGTCTTTGGTCCAGAGGATTTTGACGAAAAGCTCACTAGAGGATTAGAAGCTTCTCCCACGCACGAAGTACTCATTGAAAAAGCGGTGATTGGGTGGAAGGAATATGAGCTTGAGCTGCTGCGTGATAGTGCTGATCACGTAACAGTAGTATGCACTGTAGAAAATCTTGATCCAATGGGAATTCATACGGGAGATTCTATTACTGTTGCGCCCGCTATGACGCTCCCTGATACAGTCTATCAGGATATGCGCAATCAGGCAAAACTCATGATGAAGGAATTAGGCTCTTTTGCTGGGGGCTGTAATATTCAGTTTTCTGTCAATCCCGAAACAGAAGAGGTTTACTCTATCGAGATGAACCCGAGAGTGTCAAGGTCTTCAGCATTGGCTTCAAAAGCTACGGGATATCCGATTGCTAAGATTGCTGCGAAGCTAGCAATCGGCTATAGATTAGATGAGTTGGATAATCCTATTACGGGAAACACTTCAGCATTGTTTGAGCCGGCATTAGACTACGTAATAGTAAAAATGCCTCGATGGAACTTTGATAAGTTTAAGGGGGCGGATGCAACGCTTGGTTTACAAATGAAATCAGTAGGTGAAGTCATGGCGATTGGGAGAAACTTCCAAGAAGCTCTGCAAAAAGCTTGTCAGTCTTTGGAGAATAATCGTATTGGACTGAGTTCACCCAAAGGAGTTTATTTAAAAACGGATAAGATCCTCGAAGGATTAAAAAATCCATCTTGGGATCGGATATTCTTAGTAAAGGAAGCCTACAAACTCGGAGTACCAACGGCCAAGATTCAAGAGTTAACAAAGATTGACATTTGGTACCTCAAGCAAATTCAAGAGTTAGTTCAAATCGAGGAGAGTTTCAGAGGGAAATCAATGGATGCGGTTTCTGATGAGATGCTCTTTAGCGCTAAACTGAAAGGATTTAGTGATGCACAATTGGCGGAGTCCATGGGTAATATCACCGAGAGTGATGTGTATGATGAGCGCCATGCGCGCGGCATCAAGAGAGTCTATAAGGTTGTAGATACCTGTGCGGGAGAATTTAAGGCAAAGACGCCATATTTCTACAGCAGTTTTGGATTGGAAAATGAAAGCGAGGTAACAGAAAAACCCAAGGTGATTATTTTGGGTTCAGGTCCTAATCGTATCGGTCAGGGCATTGAGTTCGATTATTGTTGCGTTCATGGAGTACAAGCTGTACAGGAAGCAGGATATGAAGCCATCATGGTTAATTGTAATCCCGAAACGGTATCCACAGATTTTGATTTAGCAGATAAGCTGTATTTCGAGCCGATCTACTGGGAGCACCTAAGAGAAATCATTGATTTAGAAAAGCCTCATGGTATCATTGTTCAACTGGGTGGTCAGACAGCGCTAAAACTCTCAAAACGGATAAAAGACTACGGAGTAGAAATCTTAGGCTCAAGTTATGATGCGATGGATATGGCGGAAGATCGAGAACGATTCTCAGATCTCCTTAAGGATTTAGGCATTCCTTATCCAAAGTACGGTGCTGCCAAAACAGCAGAAGAAGCATTAGTCGTTGCTAACGAGGTCGGCTACCCTGTTCTTGTTCGTCCTTCTTATGTTCTAGGCGGACAGCGTATGAAAATTGTGATTAATGATGATGAGCTGACGACAGCAGTTTTGAAAATCTTGAAGTACCATCCTGATAATAATATTTTGATTGATCATTTCTTAGTTCGAGCAAAGGAGGCAGAAGTAGATGCCATTTTTGACGGGAAAAATGTTCAAATCATGGGGATCATGGAACATATTGAGCCTGCGGGAATTCATTCAGGGGATTCCAATGCAGTCCTTCCCCCCTTTACCCTTGGCGAGTTTGTGATTAAGCAAATGGAAAATTTTACCACGCAGATTGCCAAAGCCCTCGATGTAAGAGGTTTACTCAATGTTCAGTTTGCCATTAAAGACGATGAAGTATTTGTAATTGAGGCCAATCCAAGAGCTTCAAGAACAACGCCTTTTATCTGCAAGGCCTATGGTATTCCTTATCTAAATATTGCTACTAAGGTTATGGTCGAGGCTAATACACTCGAGGATTTTACTATGGAGCCCAATCTCGATGGCTATGCCATTAAGGAACCTGTGTTTTCATTCCATAAGTTTCCTGATGTCAATAAAGAGTTAGGACCTGAAATGAAGTCAACAGGGGAGCGCATCTATTTTATAAGGGACACTCTTGACCCTTACTTTAGAGACCTGCATAAAGTGCGTTCAATGTACCTTAGACGGTAGAACCTCATAAACGCAAATGCTGCTTAACAAACGTCCAAAAGATTGGCCTGCCGAAGGCAAGCTCGTTGACCTCACGCAGCATGACCCTCCTCATAAATCATCCTCAACAGAGTGGTGGTACATGCATGCGCATTTGGCGGGTAAAAATGAGAAGGGTGAGTCTAGGAAGCTTGCAATGTTCGCCTCTTTTTTTCTTCGCCTTCTTGAAATTGATACGAAAACGGGTCTGCCTAACTATGCCTATTCCCTGACCTGGGCCATATCCGATTTGGATAATAAGACTTACCATCCCATTTCCTTAGTTGATAAACAGGCGCCAAAGATTGGATTAGAAAGATTACAAAAAGGAGATGTGGTGCGAGATCCTTATCTCAAGAAAGCCGCATTAGAAGTAGTGAAGCGCGGTAAAGTCCCTTTACCTGACGAGATGTTTACAGGCGAAGCCGGACTTTCTTGGGAATGGCTTGATATAAACTATGATGGTAATCGATTCAGCAAAGAAGACGATGCTTCTTACACACTTCAATGTAATCATAGCTCGAAAAAACAGGGCATTCAGCTCAATTTCACTCCTTGTTGTGCCCCTTGTTTGCACGGTGACAAGGGAGTCGTTGCTGGAGTAAAATCTGAGGATATGTTCTACTACTTCATTCCGAAGAATGATACTAAGGGCAAGGTCTTTTTAGAGGACGAGGTGATTGAGGTGGAAGGAAGCCTGTGGTATGATCATGAGTTTGGGTGCTATACCCAAGGAAATAAGAGCACAAGCAAAGCGGATGTGGGTTGGAACTGGATTGCAATACAGTTTGATCACGGAGAGCAAATAACGGCGTATGATTTGCGCAATGATAAAACAGGTTCTTCTAAGGGGGCTTATCTTGTTGCCGTTGATAAAGAGGGGACACAACAGTCATGTAATGATTTTTCTTTAACTCCTAAAAATAACAAGCGTTGGACCTCACTTCGAACCTTTAACGAATACCCCACACATTGGAAGTTAGTCTGTGAAACTCTTGATTTAAAGGTGGAGGCTACTGCGGCATTTGAAGCCCAAGAGTTTGGCACAGTACTTTCCAAACCCGCTTTTTGGGAAGGGAGGCTTGATATAAAAGGACGATGGAAAGGGAAAGAGGTAACGGGTAAGGCATACTTTGAACGAAGCGGTTTTCATAAAAACGAAACACTTCAAGATTTTTTCAAGGCAGTATCCAAGGAAACCTTAAAGTCAGTTCGATACATAATTCCCAAGGCCATGGATACCGAAAAATTCCAGGAACTGATTGCCGTTAAAGGAAATTCCTTTTGGACAAAGGGTGTTCAGCGCGACATATTCTATGAAGCCTTAATTAAGCCCATTCGAACCATAACGGATCGCGGGGGAAAATCATGGCGCTCATATGCTACAGTTGCTTGTTCCGATATCGTAGGAGGGAATGCTCAATTAGCTAAAGACTGGCTAGCCCTACCAGAACTTATGCACGTCGGGTCACTTATGGTCGATGATGTTCAGGATAAATCGGACTTGCGCCGAGGAGGGCCGGCTGCCCATCATATCTTTGGAGAAGCTAGAGTGATAAACAGTGGATCAGCAGCCTATTTCTTAGGTCAGATTTGTGTGTATATAGCGGATATAGATCCTGAGCTTAAACTGGATATTTATCACTTGTACTTTGAGGCCTTACGCGCAGCCCATACAGGTCAGGCGATGGACTTGTATGGTTTAGATTACTTGATGGATGACGTAGTTGAACACGGTAAGGGGAAATTGCTGATCCAGCGCGTTAAGGCGATCCATCGATTAAAATCTGCTGCACCGGCCTCCTATCTTGCTCGAATAGGGGCCATGCTTGGTGGAGGAAGTAAGAAACAAATTGAAGGTTTGGCAAATTACTTTGCCGCATTAGGTATTTCCTTTCAAATTATAGATGATACCCTTAATCTCAAAGGTTTTAAAGATGATTTAAAGACAAAAGGAGAAGATATAACAGCAGGTAAGATTACCTTT
>TARA_B100000963_G_scaffold348652_1_pt1 | contig 25412 bp, 20 predicted proteins | sample TARA_B100000963 | Tara Oceans TARA_B100000963 (sample SAMEA2622097) | marine metagenome | biome: marine biome (ENVO:00000447); feature: surface water layer (ENVO:00002042); material: "saline water (ENVO:00002010), including plankton (ENVO:xxxxxxxx)" | depth 5 m | reverse complement strand
CATTAGCCCGCAAATGGGTGGCGCCATTAGGGTGCCAATCGACAATTGTTCCAGCCAAGGCCTTGTTCATATACATCAGCCGCTTCAGGGTCTGGTCCCAGATGCTCGGCCTTGCCATTGCCATGGGTTTTACCTACCGTATGACCGCCGGCAGTTAACGCTACGGTTTATTCATCATTCATCGCCATCCGCGCGAAGGTTTCACGTACCTGAGCGGCAGTTTTCAGGGGATCGGGCTGACCATTAACCCCTTCCGGGTTAACGTATATCAGTCCCATTTGAACAGCAGCTAACGGGTTTTCCATGGTGGCAGGATTTGCCACATCGTCGTAACGATTATCGCTAGCGGCCAGCCATTCTTTTTCGGCTCCCCAGTAAGTATCTTTTTCTGGATGCCAGATATCTTCGCGACCATAGGCAAATCCGAAAGTTTTCAGCCCCATGCTTTCATAAGCCACAGTCCCCGCCAGAATCATCAGATCGGCCCAACTTACTTTATTGCCATACGGATCATAAGGCCGCCATAGTGCCCCCAGTCGGCCGGCCACCAATCCTGAGAATCAGTCATCAGATCCAACATGTCCTGCTTAAGGAAGGCAAAGTCAAGCGATTTAACCGCCTCACGATAGTTGAAACGGTCACCCATAGGATTCGATTGGCGGTCATGCTGATGCAATATGTCGAGGTTGAGGGATTCTGGCCACCAATCGGTATTACTTTTTCCTGACGCTGTCATTCCACCGTGCATTACCGGGCACTTCGAAGCCGGAATACTATTGTTTGTCATGATTATTATCTCTGCTGTTACAGGCGATTGCAGGGAAATCGTGAAGATTTAAACCTAATCATAGTCGAAAATAACTCAGTGATATGGCGAATTAAGTTGATTCAAATCATTGCTAATTCTGATTAACCGACGGCACAAAATTAGTCAGTAAAAGAGTATCGATGGTCAGGAAATACTGTTGAGAGAGAAGGAGAGGTCACGTAACACGGCGGCGCATATTGGAGTGCAGTCCTGGTAGTCAGAATAGAAAAAAGTGGATTTAGCCGCCGCTCAGTTCAGAGAAGCGGCAGCTTTAAAGGCGTTTAGTAGAGTTCAAATACCGGTTTGCCGTCGGCATCAAACTTAACTTCCATCACACGGGCATGACGGTTGGGATCGTACAGTGGGTCCTGTTTGATCTCTTCCAGCGGGCGAGTGTCGGTTTTCGGTACCACGGACGGATCGCCAACAGCATGCTCGTAATCCCGGGCATGATAAACACACAAAGGCGTTTCATCATCTTCGGCTACGGTAAAACAGTTATGGCCAGGGCCATAGATTTTCTTGTCGTAGTCCGTTTGCAACACGGGATGTCTGGTTTTAGTCCATGAATTGCGATCCAGCAGATCGGCGTTTTCATCGGCTTCCATATAACCCATGCAGTAGCAGGCGCCTGTGGCACTGGCCGAGAACGCGATAAAGATTTTGCCATTATGCTTAAGCACAGCCGGGCCTTCGTTTACCCAAAAATCAACCCGCTCCCAATCGTAGTCCGGGGTGGTGAGCATAAACTGCGTGGTTTTGAGTTTAATGGGCGATTCCATCTCAGCCAGGTACAGGTTAGACGCGGCGAACTGTCCGCCAGTTTTCTCAGCCCAACAAAAATACCGCTTACCGTTATTTTCAAATACCGTGGCATCGAGAGAGAAGTCGATAAAAGATTTTTCATCACCATCGGCTGCTTGCATCATGCCAAGCTCTATCCACTCGTCGTTAAGCGGATCCTGTCCCTGACATTCAAGTACATAGGGGCGTAATGCCCAGATATCATCTTCCTGGCTGGCGGCGAAATAAATGTACCACTTACCGTCGAGATAGTGAATTTCTGGTGCCCAGATGTGGCGACTCATAGGGCCGCTTTCGTGCTTAAACCACACATCAAAAGTTTCGGCGTCCTGCAAGCCTTCAATGGTCGCAGACTTTCTTAACTCAATGCGATCGTAGGTGGGCACTGACCCGGTAAAATAATAAAAACCGTCGCTGTGTTTGTACACAAAAGGGTCGGCACGCTGGGCGACTAACGGGTCATTTGTTTTTGCTGTCATCATTTATTTCTCAGGTTAGATCGAGGCATTTGTCATACAAATGAATTTCAGCGCCAAAGATAACACTTTTTTTACCGTGAGCGCTACCGTTGGGTGACACCATGTAAAGAGAAATTAACAGGAGTTTAAAAGCAGTGGGATAAACAGGAGGCACCAATCCACCTCCTGCAAGCCGGGCTAATCAGAGCGCGCTCATCCAAGCGTGCTTGGGAAGTAAATACAGGCCTTTTTCTGCTGATGCGCCTTCTCCAACGATGTGGCCAATCCCGGCAGCCATTACCGCCAGCGTTACATCAAAGGCATTCAGACTATCGCCATAGCCCGCAGTCAGGTTAAACATAGAACCGTCCGCCAGCAAAAACAGCGTTTTATCGCTCAGTTGGTAGGCATTAACATAGGGCATTGGCTCGCTATGGGAGGCACTCTGCTTAAGGTAAGGCACGTCGATTTCCTGCGCGACGTGGCCCACGTTTAAAATGAAGGTTCCGTCTTTCATACTATCAAGGTGCGTTGCACTCACTACCCCATAAGCACCGGTGGCAGTGGCAATTACATCTGCCGTTTTCACCGCCTCACTCAAATCGACCACCGGCCAGCCGTCATATTTAGCCTGTAATGCGCGCGCCGGATCCAGCTCAGCAACCTGTACCTGTGCGCCAAAGGCTTTGGCCGAGGCCGCGACGCCCTGCCCTACTAATCCGTAACCAATAACGACCACCACCTTTTCGTGCAACGTCAGATGGGTGGTTTGGAAAAAGGTTTGCCAGGCACTCAGTCCCACCATGTGGCGGTTATGCAGCCCTTCTTTTACTGGCAGGTCATCCCAATTAAATATGGGGTAACGGGGTGCAACATTGCCCAATCGGTTAATACCCGAGCCGGTTGCTTCCAGACCAGCAATAATATCTGGCTGAAGATTGCCTTCGTGTAAGCGTGTGGTCAGGTCGGCCCCCATTTCACATAAGTGGGTTGGCCCCCATGCCAGCGCCTTATCGAATGAATCGGACCAGTCACTGTCACTCATATCACGCCAGGCATGGGCAACTGCACCTTTGCTAACCAGATGTGCCACCACATCATCCTGCACGGTTGTGGGGTTGCAGGTAGTCAGAAATACTTCACAACCCGCATCGAGTAAGCCGGCCACCAGTGGTGCCATTTTTAAATCCAGATGCATATTACAGGCAAGTTTTACGCCCCCGAGATCCGGTAAGGCGTTAATGGCAGCGCGAGTGCGCGGCATATGAAGCGTGGCCCAGGCCAGCTCAGCTTGAAAATTCTGATACATTGGGAATTGTCATAACAGAAAAACAACTATCATACGCGCATTAAGTCATTTTTCTCAACTGCTGAATTTAACAACCCGGACTGATCGAATTTAGCGGTTGCATATTAAAAGTTAAGGAATAGAGGTATCTTACCAGCAAGACCTGCTGATCAAGGACGACTAATGTACATCACACTGCTCATCGCAAGTATATTTTTGTTGTTTACCACTCTGGCACCGCATCTGCCCGGTAAACACTGGCTTATCAGAGTGTGGGAGTTTCCCCGGTTACAGTTGTTTTTACTCATTCTGTTGTGCATTACTGGCTGGGCTTTTCAGGCGATGGACCACCCGATTACAGCGTCAGTGATGATAACCGCCCTCTCGCTTGCAGGGATTTATCAGGCAATTTGGATCCTCCCCTATACCGTGCTTTGGCCTAAGCAGGTAAAGCAGATAAACCAGCCGGATGACAACAGTACTCTGAGTATTCTTACCAGTAACGTGTATATGTACAACGATAACTACGACGGGCTGAAGAAACTGGTGGGGCAATATCAGCCTGATATGATGATATTGTTGGAAAGTAACCATGACTGGCAGGACGCGATGTCATCGATTCACTCCGAGTATCCACACCGCCTGGCCTGCCCGCTGGAAAACCTGTATGGCATGCACTTATACAGCAAGCTGCCTTTTAAAGGCGAACAGATCCGCTATGTGGTGGAAGATGACGTGCCATCCATGGAAGTACAAATCGATATTAATGGCACTCAGGTAACCGTTTATTTTCTGCATCCCAAACCACCAAGCCCAACCGAAAATGAGTCTGCCGCCCCGCGGGATACCGAGTTAGCCGTCATAGGCAAAGAAATGGCCGAACATAACGACCCGGTGATCGTATCGGGCGATTTAAATGACGTGGCCTGGTCACCCAGTACGCGACGCTTCCGCAAGCTTAGCAAGGCCCAGGATCCCCGAATTGGGCGCGGCTTTTATAATACCTTTCACGCTAAATATCCGCTGGTGCGCTGGCCGCTGGATCACATTTTTCATTCGAAGGATTTCGAGATGGTAAGAGTAGAGAGGCTACCTGGATACGGCTCCGATCACTTCCCGCTTTTCACCCAGCTACAGCTGACTAAAAAGCGGTAGTAAGTGGTTATTCGGTGGACATCAACAGTTTTTCAAGCTCCCGGGCGGGCATTGGTTTGGCGTACAAAAAGCCCTGGACGTACTCGACTTTGAGCTCCTGACAATAGCGGGACTGCTCGGCGGTTTCTACGCCCTCGGCCACAATAAATAAGTCGAGCTTGTGCCCCACATTGACGATTGCTTCCATTAGTGCGCCGTCGTAAGCGCTTTCAGGTGCATCTTTCAGGAACGTACGGTCGATTTTAAGGTGGCTCACCGGGAAGTGTTTTAGATAACTCAGCGATGAATAGCCCACACCAAAATCATCTACCGAGATTTCAACACCTTTTTTACGCTGTTTTTTAAGCTCTTCAAGTGCCTCGCTACCCGCTTTAATCAGGATATTCTCGGTAAGTTCGATACCAATATCCTGAGGTTCGAGCCCGTAACGCGCGCGGCAATCATCAAGCCCGGCAAAGTAGCCAGGCTCAACCAATTCCCGACCAGACACGTTGATGTCGACCCGAATTTTAATACCTTGATCACGCCATGCCTTAACCTGCCGACAGGCCTGCTCCATCACCCAGCGACCAATATGCAGGATAAGATCGGTGCGCTCAGCTACCGGAATAAAAACCCCCGGTGAAACACTGGCCACTTCCTGAGTGGGCCGCCAGCGCAATAAGGCTTCACAGGCGGCAATTCTGCCTGAAGTTAAATCAAACTGCGGCTGATACACCAATTCAAATTCGTTGTTATTCAGCGACTCATGTAACTGCGCGGCCAGGGTGCGCTGCTCTTGTAGTTGCAAAGCCAGGGATTGACTGAAAAACTCATAACGATTGCGCCCCTTGCCTTTCGCATCGTACATGGCCATATCCGCGTTTTTGAGCAGATCCCCTGCTTTATCACCATCTTTGGGAAACAGGCTAACGCCCACACTAAGGGTAATTCGCACACTTTCACCGCTCAGCTCAAATGCTTGTTGAAAGCAGTCGGTTAACTTGCCTGCCAGTTCGCTGGCACCAGTGTCATCCAGCGCGTCGCTCACCACCACAAACTCATCGCCGCCAAACCGGGTAATCAGCCCTTTTCCATCAAGGCACTCGCGCAAGCGCTGCGAGACCGCTCGCAAAAGTTCATCGCCCCATGTATGGCCCAGCGTATCATTGACCTCTTTAAACATGTCCAAATCAAGGAACAGGACGGCAAATTGCTCGCCAGTTTGATGAGCCTGCTCAATGTGGCTCTGCAGGGTATTTTCGAGATGACGACGATTGGGCAAACCGGTAAGCAAGTCGGTAGACGCCATATGCTCCAGCTTTTCCCGCGCCACATGCTGCTCGCTCAAATCAATATCGATACAAAACATTTCCGGCGAATTGGTATTGGCCTTGAGCATGACATGCGAAGAGAAGACGTGCACGATACTGCCGTCTTTGCGTCGCAGTGGTAACTGAGCAGACGGTATCGGCACACCCTTATCCAGCCACTGTTGGTGCAGCATTAACACTTCATCCCGCATGGGAGGGGGAATAATCAGGTCTTCAAGCTTTTTCCCAATGGCTTCATCACGAGGAAATCCATAAATTTCTTCACTTGAATCATTCCAGTAGATGACATTTCTGTGCTTGTCGTACCCCTGAATAGACACTTTAGCAAGCGAACAGATGAGATCTAAAAATCTCAGTTCTGCCGCATCATAGGAGTCACCGAAGTCTGTCTGTTGCCGTTTATCTGAACACATTGTCTTCCTATACAAGCATTAAGCAGTGTTTTGTAAATTTCTTTCATAATCGAACGCTTATAGAAAGTTTAGCTCAATTCAAAATAATTACAGTGTTATTCATCATCACCAGCTAACTACCTGCTTGTTGTCCATTAAACTTTCTATTCGCGGTAACAATGCCTCACCTTCAAATAGCACCGGATCCTGCGCTGACTCCACGCCAATCCAGGTATTTTTACCTGCCGCTTTGGCGGTATAAAGACAACTATCGGCAATTGCCATTAGTGCTTTAAAACTAATAATCTGGTTTGGCGCTTGCGTTAATTTACTTTATGTCAGCTTATAAACACTGTTTATCCTACAAACAACTTGTCAGGCGTATTGCTTTACACCTACAGGTATAAAAACTCTTTGACGACAATGTGTTAAGTCTAGTTTTCTGTCGGTATGCACTGTGATTTGTCATGCTGTCGCAAACAGCTGGCACTGCATAGAGAGAGGAGAACAACCGGAAGGGCATGGCCGAAGCCATGCAACCATCCGGGTTACGAATTAATTGTTATGCTGAATTTTGATTAAGCGGCCACCCTCTTTGTCTTCCAGCACATAGATGTTGCCTTTATCATCCTGCTCGACTTCGCGCACCCGTTTCCCCCACTCATAACGCTCTGCCTCTTCGACCTGCCAGGCGCCTTTGTCATCCTTCTCAAAAGTCACCCTCACTAAAGCCTTAGAAGACAGCCCGCCTATGAAGCCATTACCAGTCCAGTCGCTGAACTTACTGCCTTTATAGATAATGAACCCAGCCGGACTGATAGCGGGAACCCAGGCCTTTTCTGGCGCTTTGAAGATTGGGAAGTCTTCATGGTTGGGAATTTTTGTACCTGAATAATGGTCGCCCTGTGAAACCATGGGATAACCATAGTTGCGGCCTCTTTCAATTATATTCAGCTCATCACCGTGGCGCGGCCCCATTTCATGCGCCCACAGATTGCCCTCGGCATCAAAATCGATACCCAGCGGGTTGCGGTGACCAAGGGTCCATATTTGCCCGGTGACTTTGCCGTTACCGACAAACGGATTATCGTCTGGCACACTGCCATCGTCGTTTAAGCGCAGGATTTTACCCAGATTCATTGCCATATTTTGCGCTGGCGTAAATTTTTGTCTTTCACCTGAGGTAATAAACAAGTAACCGTCCGGCGAGAACACCATGCGATGAGAATAGTGCCCGTTGCCGGTCACTTTAGGTGATTGGCGCCAGATAATTTCACGGTCTGACAAACTTGCGCTGTTATTGGTGATGTTCAGCGTGGCGCGTTCAATTACAGCGCCGCTAAAAGCATCGTCTTGTGGGTCTCGCTCTACGTACGACACATAAACGGTCTTATTAGTGGCGAACTCCGGATGAATAATCACATCGCCAAGGCCGCCCTGCCCCCGGGCTGTGACGTCGGGTACATTTTCAACTGAAAACCGTTTTTGCTGATTTTTGTCGAGCAGCCAGATGACACCTTCTTTTTCGGTTACCAGACTGTGGCCATCCGGTAGAAACGTCATTGCCCAGGGTTGATCAAACGTGGCCATTACCTTGCCGGTGAGCGTTGTACCTTCGCTACCTTCCATCTTAACTTCTGCTGACGAGGCGCTTTGAGCAAACGCCACAAACGATGTGGTGATCAGCGTAATAAAAAACAACAGTTTTTTCCGCGCGGGTATTTTTTGCATAATGAGGCTCCCTACCTGATTCGTTGTTAGCGCAATATTTGTCGCACGCTTATACGACACGCTATTCATAATCATTATGGTTACCTACGTGATTGAACGTGGATAAGCTCAACTTGTTGCCAATTCAGCGAGTTGATTACTGCCAGAGCGAGGCCAAATCCTGTTATAAATTCTCATCTTCGTGCCAATGAGCAAAATACTGCACCAGAAAATCAATGGCCATGCGGGTACGCAGAGGCATAAATCGCCTGTTCTGATAAACAATCCAGCTACTTGAGCCGCTTCCCCAATAGGATTGGAGTATCGGGAGCAGGCGACCGCCTTTAACTGACTCGGTAAACGTACTTTTGGGCATATAGGCTATGCCCAGCCCCTGCTCACAAGCTTGTAGTACAGCATTGGCGTTATTGCTTCGCCAGCGCCCTTTAACTTTTACACTTTCCGGTACGCCGTTATGGATGAACTTCCAGGTATCATTATTGGTAACAATACAACTGTGATTTTTTAAATCACCCGGCTGTTTCGGCTCGCCATAGTGTTGCAGGTATTCATCGGCAGCCACTGCCATCATTGGCCGGTTAACCAGCTTGCGAGCGATCAGGTTAGAGTCGGAAAGCTCACCATAGCGAATGGCGAAATCAATGCCGTCTTCAACAAAGTTGACCATGCGACTGTTAAAGTCCATATCAATGGTTAACTCAGGGTGTGCTTGTGCAAAACTCATCAGCGCCGGGGCCACATAGTGTTCGGCAAAGCCGCCAGCCGCACTTACTCGTAAGGTACCAGTAAGATTAATCTGCTGTAGATTTACCAACTCATTGGCTTGCTGCAGGCCGGTGAGCAGATCTTTCACCTGCTGGTAATACACCGCGCCAGTGTCAGTCAAACTCACCAAGCGGGTGGTGCGTGAGAGTAAAACACAACCCAGGCGTTCCTCCAGTCTGGCCAGCTGACGACTCACATGGCTGGTGCTACAACCAAGCTGCTTGGCCGCGGCTGAAAAACCTCTGCTCTCAGCTACCGCTATAAATTCGACGATCCCTTCAAAACTATCCAAAGCCCTGCCTCTATTATTGCTGTATGACAATAGTATTTCCAAAAATCAGCATATTATCATTTAATGAGGGACGCTTTATAGTGATTGCAAATGAAAAACGCAACTGACTAAGAGGAGCTATCATGAAAAAGATACTTATCCCTGTAACCAATCACGCTACGCTTGGCACCACTGATCAGGCCAACGGTACCTTTTCACCGGAGATCACCCATGCTATTCACGTGTTTACCCAACATGGATTTGATTATGACATTGCCTCCATAACAGGCGGCCAGGTGCCTGTTTACGGTACTGACATCGAAGACGACGCGGTTAACCAACAAGTTCTTGCCAGCGAGGACTTTCAAAACCGTACCAATAACAGCTTATCGATTTCTGAGGTAAACATTGGTGACTACGATGCTATCTTTTATCCCGGTGGATTTGGACTGCTGAGCGATTTAGCCAGCAATGAAGAGTTTGCCAAGCTTGCCGCGACTCACTATGAAAAAGGTGGATTGATTGGCGCGGTTTGCCATGGCCCTGCAGCCTTATTGCCCATTACATTAAGCTCAGGCAAAGCTCTACTGGCGGATAAGTCAGTCACAAGTTTTACTCGTGAAGAAGAAGTCGACTACGGCACAATTAATGACATTCCGTTTTTGCTGGAAGAAGCCCTGGCACGCAAATCGGCACGATTCAGCAAAGTACAGCCATGGCAGGAATTCGTGGTAGAAGACGACCGCTTGATCACCGGCCAGAACCCGGCAAGCGCTCACAGTGTGGCTACTGCTATGGTGAAGCAACTCGGTTGTTAAGCCATTTTGTTTAGAAAGAGCCCCCCGGATATTTTGGGGAGCTCTGGTCAGCTGAGCGTAACTAAAAAATGTACCAAAATGCACTGCAGACAAACTCAATATATGGCAGGGATAGTTTGAAGAGCAAATACTTTTCCCCGCAGCAGGCACAAAGGCCATGCGATAACTCACAGAGGCCGCTTGCAAGTGGAGAAAGCGTTCATCATGTATTAGTAAAAAAGTGTTGTTATCGCCAGATGACTACCAATAAAAGTATCGACAAAGGAATACTGGTGAGTCCAAACAGGATTAAAATCCCTAAGCGCCATCGTTTTGACACTGTACCGATGAGCCGTTGTCTGCGTAATTTAACGTCGGGCCTCAGGCGGTGCAAGACTGAGTTGAGTTGATGGGAGACCAAGAGAGAGGTAAAACCGTTTTTACTCAATTTCTCAATGTCTTCTTCAGAAATATCAGGAAAAAAAGGGCTGCCCTGTGGGTCAAACCCGATAAAATAGGTGGCGGATTCCAGCGGTGGTAATTCACTGCCAAAAATGCGCTTAAATTGCTCGGTGAAATCTCTGTAAATATGCTCGTAACTGGATTTATTGCTGATGCGCATTACATCGGGTAAACAGAGCAATATAGATTGCGGCAGCAACAGCTTACGAGCTTGCGCAAACTCCCAGGTAATACCATCAGACTGCCCTACAATTAATACCGCCAAAGTTGCCTTGCGAAGTAATTCAGTGACTCGTGCCTGCCAGTCATCAACACTGACATATTCTCGATAAGCCCCACCATGATGTGTACCCGCAAAGCGGCCTTTTGTGCTTGGATCAGCTATCGAGATCAAAGGGCCCAGTGAGTTTAAAGGAGTCAGTAATTCTTCAAAACGGGTGCTTCTTGTTCCACTTGGGTCTATAAATATATCTTCCTGGTCTTCAACAAAGTGCAGATCTTTTTCGAATGGTCGCAAGAAAATAACGGGCGGCCGGGTGTCTTTTTCCAGCACTTCTTTTACGGTGGGGGCGAGCAATGATTCGCCGTAATTGTATAGCAGTATCCCTACGCCAAAAAGCAACACGCTCACCACAACGCCTATGAGAACATAATCACCCATAATTGCCAATAAAAACACACTCAGAGTGAGTGGTATCAACAATACTGAAGCGGAATATGCAACCCAGCCTTTTGTTCGCGGCGTTAGAGAACGATACAGGCTCACTTTGATTGATCATTTTTCGGGGGAGACTTTACATAGCTATTCCAATTACTGTTTTCTTTGGAAATTAACCCCTCAATCTTTATAACAAACTCAGTAAAGGCCTCGTCAGTGTGATAAGGATCGCAGCCTGTCAGATACAAGAATTTCTGATGCTTAAGGGTTTCGCAAGTCGTTCTGTATTCCAGCCAGTTTTCCTGATATTTATTCAGGCTTATCAGCGCTGACAGTACGGCTATCAGCCCACCTAATATTGCAATTATAATAATGGTTGCGGGGTGCTCAGGCGCTATCCCGGCTATCACAGGAATAGAAGACGCTGCCACCACTTCGATTCCTCGTAGCCGTTTAAACCAACTTTGAGCCCGCTGACTCTTGTTGTCATACCAAGCTATTTGAGCATCGAGCCTGGCGGAAATGTATTCCTCTTCATTCATTTGCAAAGCCCCGTGCTGTAAAAGATTATTCACCAGACAAATAATCGCCTGTTTGCAGTCGACACCAATAAAGAGACAACACTACCGGGCCATAAAAGTTGAAATAAGTATAAATAGTAATCAACCAATCGACTAGTTCAATTTCTCTGTGTTGACAAATAACTGGATTTAATCGTTGTGAGATACAGCGGTACAATCAATTGAGGCAATATACAACGGCGTTTACGCCACTTAATCTTTACGTTTTCTATGCGAAGCCACACTGTTCATATCAATGTTGGCCATTTGAGGAATACTAATACTCATTGGCTGCTCAACCTCATCGAGATGGACCAGAAAATCCCAATACCAACGTGCCCTTTGCGGTATAGAGGTATCTTTTGGTAGTACTACAGAATCTGATGTGGCTCAGTGAATGGCGATATCGAAATTTCACTAATGCTTAATGACGATACTGATGTGAATATTGACACTGTAGATGGTCGTACTGTCAGTTCCGAATTAAGTTTGTGAATCGCCCCCTTGATTATAAAGGGCTTAAGAAGGGGGCCAATTAAATGAAGTTTGTGAATTTCGGCAATTCTGACAAACCTCCTCCAACGTCTCACAAATGAAGTTTGTGAAAGCAAATTAAATCAGACACTTAGGCCTCGGCGAGGCAACAATAACCCACTGATTAATATTATTAACTTTCTTATTCAGGCATGTAGTACTAGCATAGCCCTATGCTCTCGAATTTACAACAATGAAACGTCGTGACAGAAACTTAGACTAGGGTGCTAGACAATATTAAGTGGGGGACCTATCAGCTCAGCTATAACTGCACTGATACGCCAACTCTTAAAGACATAAACGATTCCAGCCTTGTTGCAGAATGCGAAGGGTTTCTGACTCCATATTTTAATTACCAATAGCTCAAGGCATAACTAAATACAGCTCGCCCTCTATAACAAGGATGTAATCCAGCGAACACTAGCTCTTGTGGAGCAACAACTACTTTCTTGGGACAGGCTTATCCGGTGCGATATGAGAACGACAGACTGTCTAAATTCCACAAGCCTCAAACACCCAAAGTTGATATGGTTTTACGCCGAAACAAAGGCCCGTCTAAATCGCTAAGGCCGGAACACGAAGGGGGCGCTTCTGCACCCGCGCAGCTACTTATTCACCCCAATTTCTTCGCATAATCGTTTTTCAAATTAATAAGCCTTTTCAGTAAACTTTGAATTTTGAAGAGGACGCCTCGCATACATAAAGGTATATACAATCGGCTCTGTTGTATTTATGTGTTGCCGTAATTTCGAGCAAAAAACATCCCTACCCTGTTATGACTAAACAGGGGATAGCATATTCATGATCAATCTAATCATTACGTCTTTTTGTTTGGGATCTGACTCTGCAACCAGTAGCGTCAATGCTGCCAGCCCTGCATCGTTAATCACAGAGCTGCCATCCTCGTTGTATAGGCGGTTGTTTCTATGTAGGAAATCGACAAACAAAAATGCTGCTGATCGTTTATTTCCGTCCGAAAAAGGGTGGTTTTTTACGACAAAGTACAGCAGGTGAGCCGCTTTTGACTCTAATGATGGATAAGCTGGTTCACCAAAGACAGTTTGATCTAAGTTCCCAAAAATACTATCAAGACCGTCTCCTCGTGGCTGAGCAAAGAGATTTGTTGCTTGCTGTTTTGATATAAGATCAGCCTTGAGTTCTTCTAGTGCTTGCTGTGCTTCATTTGGGTGCGCTAACATTCCTCCTTCTGTACCTTGCGGCTCAGTTAGAAGACCTTCATCATACCGCTGTAACCACAAAAAGGTATGAGTGTATTTACTAATGATGTCAACGATACCTTTGCTAGTAGCTAAGGTTAGCTCTGGTGATTGGATTGATTTTTGTACCAGTTTCAATGCTGCTTCTAACTCTTGGGCGTTTGATTCGAAGCGAGCATGATCGATTGTGTAGCCTTTTACCAAATGCTCTTTTAATATCTTGGTTGCCCACTGCCGGAATCTAACACCACGCTTAGAGTTTACCCTGTAACCAACAGAGATAATGGCATCCAAATTGAAATGCCGCATGTTTCGCTTAACATTGCGACGACCCTCTAATCGAACTAGTAAGAAATCCTTACCAGTTGAAATATCGTCTAACTCTTTGTCTTTATATATGTTTTTTAAGTGCATAATGATGTTTTTTGATGTTGTGCCAAATAGCTCTGCCATCTGACCTTGCGTAAGCCAAACGCTCTCATCATGAACTTTCACCTCGACACTGCCTGCATCAGTTTCAAAGATTTCTACGTTAATTTCGCCAATATCGCTCAAGAGTTCACCCATCAACATCAATTTGCACACACGGGTATGATAGCACGCCACAGACGTGCGTAAGGTTATTTCATTTTTAACGCAGAAAATCAGAGCTTCTGTTGTTCAATGAAAAGTAAAAAGGGCCTTTCGGCCCTTTTCACAAACTTCATTTAATTCACAAACTTTATTTATCGTACACAAACTTCATTCGAAACTGACAACAATCTCACTATTCCTCGATATAGCTTTCCAGCGGCGGGCAGCTACACATGAGGTTGCGGTCGCCGTATACGTCGTCGATACGGTTTACGCTTGGCCAGAACTTGTTGCGGGCAACGGTAGGTACCGGGTATGCCGCGGTGGTGCGGTCATAGCTGCGGTTCCAGTCGTTGTCGCAGATATCGGCCAGTGTATGCGGTGCGTTGTGCAGTGGATTGTCGGTGGCATCCCATTCGCCGCTCTCTACTTTGGCGATCTCTTCGCGAATGTGGATCATGGCTTCTACAAAACGGTCCAGCTCAAACTTCGATTCAGACTCAGTTGGCTCAATCATCAGCGTACCGGCTACCGGGAAGCTCATGGTTGGCGCGTGGAAACCGTAGTCGTTCAGGCGCTTAGCGATATCCAGCTCGGTAACCCCGGAGGCTTCCTTGAGCGGGCGTAAATCGATAATACACTCGTGCGCCACGTGGCCGTTACGGCCTTTGTAAAGCACCGGGTAATGGCCTTCCAGTGAACGTGCCACATAGTTAGCGTTCAGAATGGCAACTTCGGTGGCTTTGCGTAAACCGGCACTGCCCATCATTTTGATGTACATGTAGCTGATAGGCAGAATCGACGCACTGCCCCATGGCGCAGCAGATACCGCACCACAGTCTTTACCCGCACCTTCAATGTCTACCACAGTGTGGTTAGACAGGAACGGTGCTAAATGCGCTTTTACGCCGATAGGACCCATACCCGGACCACCGCCACCGTGCGGAATACAGAAGGTTTTGTGCAGGTTCAAGTGCGATACATCTGAGCCAATAAAGCCAGGGGCGGTAATGCCTACCTGCGCATTCATGTTGGCGCCATCCATATACACCTGGCCGCCATGCTGATGCACGATATCGCAAATTTCACGCACGGTTTCTTCGTATACACCGTGAGTAGAAGGATACGTGATCATGGCACAAGACAGGTTATCACCCACTTCTTCAGCTTTAGCACGCAGATCGTTAAGATCTACGTTACCGTTTTTGTCACAGGCAACGACTACCACTTTCAGGCTAACCATTTGTGCCGAAGCCGGGTTTGTCCCGTGGGCAGAGCTTGGGATCAGGCACACATTACGGTGCCCTTCACCACGGCTCTCGTGGTAACGCTGAATGGCCAGTAGTCCGGCGTATTCGCCCTGAGCACCTGAGTTAGGTTGCATAGATAGCGCATCGTAACCGGTAATGCTGATTAACCAGTCGCTGAGCTCGCTGATCATTTCCTGATAACCTGCGGCCTGATCCAGCGGCGCAAACGGGTGCAGCTGACCAAATTCAGGCCAGGTTACCGGGATCATTTCGGCTGTAGCATTCAGCTTCATGGTGCATGAGCCTAAAGAAATCATCGAGTGATTGAGCGCTAAGTCTTTATCTTCCAGACTCTTAATGTACCGCAGCATCTCAGTTTCTGAGTGATAGCTGTTAAACACTTCGTGTGTGAGGTAGTCACTGGTACGTACCAGATCGCCCGGAATAGACTGGCTGCCCTGAGTGGTCACCTGGGCATCGAGGTCTTCAATGCTCAAGCCGTGATCATCGCCAATTAATACGCTGAACAGGTTCAGAATGTCGTCGCGGGTTGTGGTTTCATCCAGCGCAATACCCACAGCGCCCTCAAGGTCTGCACGCAGATTGAGGCCCAGTGCCAGCGCCTTTTCAATCACACTGTCTTTGTTATCCACCAGCACGGTGAGCGTATCAAAGTAAGTGCAGTGCTTCAGTGCCAGACCTTTCTTGGTTAAACCAGCAGCCAGAATATCGGCGAAGCGATGAATACGGCTGGCGATGGTTTTAATGCCTTCAGGGCCATGGTAAACCGCGTAGAACGAAGCCATGTTGGCCAGTAATACCTGGGCAGTACAAATATTTGAGTTGGCTTTTTCGCGGCGAATGTGTTGCTCGCGGGTTTGTAGCGCCATACGCAGAGCCTGTCGACCACGGGTGTCTTTACTTACGCCAATGATACGGCCTGGTAAGGAACGCTTGTAAGCATCACGGGTGGCAAAAAAAGCCGCGTGAGGACCACCGTAACCCATGGGTACACCAAAACGTTGAGCACTGCCTAAGGCAACATCTGCACCTAATTCACCGGGCGACTTAAGCAGCGCCAGGCTCATCAGGTCAGTGGCAACCGCCACAATGCCTTTTTTGGCCTGTACCGCGGCAATAATGTCGGTGAGATCTTTCACTTCACCGGTAGTGCCGGGGTATTGTAGTAACGCACCAAACACATCGTGATCGGCCGCCTGCTCGGCAGGGCCAGTAATAATGCCAAAGCCAAACATCTCAGCACGGGTTTCTACTACGTCGAGCGTTTGCGGGTGCACATCATCGGCCACGAAGAATAGATTCGCTTTTTTGTTTTTTGATACCCGTTTGGCCAGCGCCATGGCTTCGGCCGCCGCGGTGCCTTCGTCCAGCAATGAGGCTGAGGCCAGCTCTAAACCGGTTAAATCGATTGTCAGTTGCTGGAAGTTCAGGATGGCTTCTAAACGGCCCTGGGCAATTTCTGGCTGATACGGTGTATAAGCGGTATACCAGCCCGGGTTTTCCAGCACGTTACGTAAAATGACGTTTGGCACGTGGGTATCGTAATAGCCCATGCCAATAAACGAGCGGTTAATTTTATTCTTTGCGGCGGTGGCTTTAAGGGCTGCCAGCGCTTCAACTTCGGTGGCGCCTTCGCCAGTTTCGATAGGTTTATCCAGACAAATGCTGTTGGGCACGGTCTGATCGATAAGGTCATCCAGTGAGCTGGCGCCCACTTTGTCCAGCATCTGCTGGATTTCTTCTTCGCTGGGGCCAATATGACGGCCAACAAAGGCGTTTTTTTGCTCTAACTGAGCCAGTGAAATTGAAGCGTTTGACATAATTCGTTAAGCATCTGCAATAGAGTAAAAAGAATAATCAAAGGGGCCAATACCGCCCCTTTATTATCAATGTTGTAACGTCAGACTTATTCGTCGTCTTCGATACTGGCGGCGTAGCCTTCAGCGTCGAGCAGCTCGTCTACTTCAGCTACATCGTCGGCCTTAATTTTAAATAACCAGCCGTCACCGAATGGGTCTGAGTTAACCAGCTCAGGTGAGTCTTCAAGTTCTTCGTTTACCGCCAGCACTTCGCCGGTGATTGGGGTGTAAACGTCTGATGCGGCTTTTACCGATTCAGCTACAGCCACATCATCGCCGGCATTTACCTGATCACCCACATCCGGTAAATCAACAAATACCATATCACCTAATAAATCCTGCGCGTGCTCAGTGATACCAATGGTAAAAACTCCGTCACCTTCGGGGCGAACCCACTCGTGTGACGCCGCGTAACGTAAATCATTTGGGATAGTACTCATGTGTATTCCTGCTCTTCGTTAAATTGTTATAAAACACTTTTTCCATTGCGGACAAAACTGGGCTTAACCACTTCTACTTTAACCCACTTTTTACGCATTTCCACCTCTACAGTGCTGCTGTTAGTCGCAGGAATACGCGCCATGGCTATGGCATGTCCTAAGGTAGGTGAGAAGGTACCCGAAGTAATAATGCCCGCTTCGCCTTCTGCTGTTTTGACGTTTAGTCCGGCGCGCAATACGCCTTTTTCTTTCATCACCAGGCCAACCAGTTTTTGGGTGCCCTGCTCACGTTGCGCCTCAAGCGCTGCGCGCCCCACAAAATCACGGTCGGCAGGTTCCCAGGTCACGGTCCAGCCCATGTTCGCTTCCAGCGGCGAAATGGTCTCGTCCATGTCCTGGCCATATAAATTCATGCCCGCTTCCAAACGCAACGTATCGCGCGCGCCCAGTCCGCTGGGTTTAACCCCGGCATCCAGCAGGCTCTGCCACAGCTCCGGTGCTTTTTCTACCGGTACCATTATCTCGTAACCAGCTTCACCGGTATAACCGGTAGTAGCGATAAACAGGTCTTCGGCCTGCACACCGTAAAATGGCTTCATGCCTTCTACCGCTTCATTTTGGGCGTTAGAAAACACCACCGCCGCTTTGGCTTTAGCCTCTGGTCCCTGCACCGCAATCATGGCAAACTCAGGACGTTCGGTAACCGTTACGTCAAAGCCTTCGGTTTGTTTTAACAACCAGTTCATGTCTTTTTCGCGGGTCGCCGAGTTCACCACCATGCGATAGTTGGTAGCATCAAAATAATACACAATCAGATCATCAACTACGCCGCCGTCGTCGTTCAGCATGCCGCTGTATAACGCTTTGCCTTTGTCCTTGAGCTTATCAACGTCGTTAGCCAGCAGGTAACGCAGGTAGTCTTTAGCCTGGCTGCCGGTAACATCAACAATGGTCATGTGCGACACGTCAAACATGCCCGCCGCCTGGCGAACTATATGGTGTTCTTCGATTTGCGACCCGTAGTGAAGCGGCATATCCCAGCCATGGAAATCGACCATCTTGGCACCTGATTCCAGGTGTTTGTTGTATAACGCGGTGCGTTGTGTTGTTGCGCTGCTCATTGTGGCTAACCCATCAAAGTAAAGACAATGGATTAAAGTATAGGGAGGCATGGCAAACACAACAAATTGGAAATTCTTATGAATACATTTAAAATACTTATATACATAAGGCAAAATATCAGAATTACTAATCTTTATGATGAAGCAGCTCTCCCTCGACAACCTGCGCACCTTTGTTGGTGTCATTGAACAAGGCGGCTATGCCAAGGCCGGTCAATGGCTGGGGCGCTCGCAGCCTGCCATCAGCCTGCAGATAAAAAAACTGGAAGAACAGCTGGGTAAAAAGCTGTTCACTAAAGTGGGTCAACGGCATTTTCCAAGCTCTGACGGCAACTGGCTGTACCCGAAAGCCAAGGAGCTACTGGAACTTAACGACAGTATTTTTCGTAGTCTGGATCCCACTCCGCTTCGCGGTCGCATGCGATTAGGGATCCCCAATGAATTTGCCTCAACCTTACTGCCCGGCCTGATTGGCGAGTTTTCAAAACGCTATCCGGATGTATCGCTGGAGGTGACTTCGGCGCTGAGCCGCGAACTGCTTCACCCCTCGCGGCAAAGTGACTTTGACATGATCCTCGCGCTGGTTAATCCGGAGCAAGCTACCGATGGCGATGTGATCCTGGAAGATGAGGTAGTCTGGGTTGGCGATCCGGCCCATCCGCTAATCACCCCAAATATTGCCCTGGTGCTGGCGCCCGATGGCTGTATTTATCGTAGTCGCGTAATAACCCACCTTAAACAACAAACCACGGCCTGGAAGATAAGTTACACCAATGCCGATTTATCCGGCCTGGTAGCGGCGATTCAACAAGGTCTGGGTATCACCGCGCTCGCGCGCTCGAGTATGCCGGCGAATCTGATGGAGCTGAAACATAAAAACCTGCCGGTGCTGGGAGGGATCAACGTATGCCTGTTTATTCAGTCTACCCAGCACCCGGTAGTAAGCAGAACACTGGCAGACTTTATTACTCGTCGATTAAGAGAACGATAATTTCCATTTGAACTTGGGGGTTCGCTACTTTGCACTATACTTTGCTCAAAGCCCGTGTTTTTCAATGATATGTTAAGTACCCCCATAGACAGCAATCTGGTTGACGATGACTATTCTCTGTTAACCAGTGACATGACTGCAGAGGAAGCCGCCCAGCTTACACCTGTCTTTCAAACACTCACCGATCACCTTAGTCTGGATGGTGCGGTGCTGCTGTGTCATTCACGTTCGCTGTGGAATCAGCTGTATTTCACCACCGAGCAATCCCTCGATAGTGATTTTATCGAGTCTTTGCTGGGGCAATTCCGGGCCGAGAGTCGCTGGCATTGTCCCGCCGGTATTCTCGACTTTGCTCTGCCTTGTCACGACGAGCTGGCAGCACTTACCTTATTCAGTGAATCACTCAATATAGAACTCACCCTGTGCGTGATGCTAAAGGCTGGCACTACTACCGATGAAGCGCTATTTAATCGCCTGCAGCATTACTTACAAATACTCACTACCCTGTGTGAGCACATTACCCGACAGCGCATTTTGCAGGCCAGGCTAATTAAGAAAAAGCGTCTCGGTTTTATTGTAGAGGCTACCGGGGCTGGCACCTGGGAATGGGAAATCCCTTCCCAGCGCGTGCAACTCAACGCCCGCTGGGCGAATATGCTTGGTTACCAGCTTCACGAGCTGGGGCCGCTGTCGATAGATACCCTGTTTAATGCCATGCACCCTGAAGACCGCGAGACAGCCAGAGCTCTGCTGCACGATTGCCTGCAGGGTCATACTGAGTACTACAATTTTGAATGCCGCATGCTACATAAGAGCGGCGAATGGAGGTGGTTTCACCAGCGGGGTAAGGTTACCGACTATAACGCGAAGGGCGAACCTTTGCTGATGGCGGGCACCCACACGGATATTAATGACAAAAAGCGTATCGAAATTGCGCTGGCTGAAAAGGCCAGTTTTCAGCAGTTGATGTTCGACCACCTGCCGGTGTATTTATTTGTAAAAGACACTGATTACCGCATTGTAATGGCCAACGATAGATTTATTTCACTTTATCCGCCCGAGAAGCGGCAAAACGTGATTGGCTATACAACTGTCGAGGAATACAACAAGGATGAGGCCGCGCAGTTTTTGCGAATGGATATCCTGGCCTTTGCCTCAGGCAGTTCAGAAAACGAAGAACAAATCCAGTTTCCGAACGGCGAAATCCGTACTCTGTGGACCAAGAAAGTCCGCTTTGAGGATGCCCGGGGACAGTCTTTTATTCTGGGTGTGGCTACCGACATTACCAACATGAAGGCCAGTGAGCTGGCCATGCAACTGGCAAAAACTGAAGCGGAACAAGCCAACCAGGCTAAAAGTGAGTTTTTAGCCGTTATGAGTCATGAGATCCGCACGCCCATGAATGGTATTATGGGTATGTTACAATTGGCGGTTCAGCACGCCTGTGACGAACAACAACAACGCCGTCTTGAGCTTGCCCGCACCAGTGCCAGTGCATTACTTACCATCATCAACGATATTCTCGATTTTTCTAAAATCGAAGCGCAAAAAATGGAGCTGGAATACGCCCCTATTGAAATAGATTTACTGGTACAACGCATCGTTGAGGAACAATTAGTTCACCTGAGCACAAAGCCTGTTCAACTCCAGGTCGATTTGAGTGACCTACCCTTTAGCCGGCTTACCGGCGATGAAGTACGCCTGGGGCAGGTATTAACCAATTTGCTGTCTAACGCGATTAAATTTACTGCCGAGGGTGAGGTGCACCTGAGTCTGCGAGGTATTCCGCTGGACAGCGAACATACTCTGCTTGAAATCACTGTCAAAGATACCGGCATAGGCATGACCGAAGCCCAGCAACAAATGTTGTTTAAGCCGTTTAGCCAGGCCGACTCATCCACTACCCGGCGCTTTGGTGGCACCGGCCTGGGGCTGTCTATTGTGCACCGCCTCACTCACTTGATGAAAGGCAAAGTCTCCGCAACCAGTAAACTCAATGAAGGCAGTCAGTTTACCGCCACGGCAACTTTATCTTCGCCGGTACGCCTGCAACAACTGCCAGAGGTGGGTGGCGTTATCGTGTTGAGTTCACTGCACAGTCAGGCGCGATTGCTGTGTAAGCAGTTAGCAGTCTGGAAGATTCGCTTTGTATTAATTAACTCGCTCGACTCACTGGCTGAGTTCAGTGGAAAAATGCCGCCCAACATGGACTGGCTGATTGTTGATGATGCGCTACAGGCTGAATTCAACGCCTGGAGAAACAATAAAAAGCAGGCCCACCTGGTTGAACTATTACCCGCCAATCTGGCTACCCTTGCCGAACGCAACGCTAACGGTGATGCTGAGCCTTTACCTAAAAATACTCTTCATAAGCTCAATAAGCCGGTTTTACGCCATGAGCTATTCGCCTTGCTGCAGGGCTCAGCCAAACACGTTGCAAAGAATGCCGATCTGTCGTTTATCCCGTCCCACCAGATGGAGGCTCCAACAGGTCGCATCCTGATAGCCGAAGACAACCCAATTAATCGCGAGGTTGCTTTTTATATGTTGCAGGACGCGGGGCTCTCGGTGCTATCGGCCGAAGATGGCAAACACGCGGTCGATTTACTGAAAACCAACAATGATATCGATCTTGTTCTGATGGATTGCCGCATGCCGGTAATGGACGGCTTTGCGGCCACCTATGCTATCCGTACCGGCAAGGCGGGCGAGCAGTACAAAAACATTCCCATCGTTGCATGCACCGCTAACGCTTCTGTGCAGGACAAACAAGAGTGCCTGCAAGCCGGCATGAACGCCTACATCACTAAACCGTTACGCAAGAAAATTCTGCTCGACACTATTTTAGCAATGCTTAACCCCGATTATACCATCTGACAATACTGGCTTTTTTCCGGTCTTCCTGTCAGCTCTAATCGTGCGTCTCAGGCACTACTATGAGCTGGCAGTTTATTTTTAATCACGGAGAAAAATCATGAGCAAAACAACCCTTACCTCACTTCAGCCTCACCAATTGTTAAACGTAACTGGCGCAGGTGCAGTTTCATTACCAGGCTTGAATCCCATTCCCATGCCGGCCCCAATGCCAGGCCCGGTGATCATTCCCGACGACAAGGAAGACGACACCATTTTTGTGGGCCTTAAGGTAACCCCGATGGAATAAGTAGGTTTAATAGCGGCAGGCGGCAGTAGCCGCCTGCCACTTATTTTTACACTTTCAACGGCTCCAGTTTACCCAGTGGGTCGGCCAGCGATTCTGGTGGAGAGGTAAACCAGGCCGGGCCATCAGGCGTCATGTATAAACAATCTTCCAGTCGCACGCCAAACTCGCCGGGTAAATAAATGCCGGGCTCATTAGAAAAGCACATGCCGGCTTGCAACAGGGTACTTTCGCCTTTGACGAAGTTAACACTTTCGTGCCCTTCCATACCTATGCCATGACCGGTTCGGTGAGATAGCCCGGGCAACACATAATCCGGTCCGTAACCTAACGCGGTATAGTGTTCGCGCACCGCATCGTCCACACTGCCAGCAGGCTTACCGATTTGCGCCGCCGCAAATGCAATCTCCTGCCCTTTACGTACGGTCTGCCACACCTGCTGTTGCTTTTTATCAGGCTCACCAAATACAAACGTCCGGCTGATATCAGACTGGTAACCATGCACCGCGCAACCGCAATCCATCAGCACCACAGAGCCATCCCCGATGACCTGCTGCTGACGGGTGCCATGAGGGTAGGCACTGGCTTCGTTAAACAGTGCCAGGCTCCACGGCCGACTGCCTCCCAGCGCCACCATGGCCTGATTCATCATGCTCTTTACTTCGGCCTGCGACATGCCTTTGCGTAAGCGTTTATACACGTAGCCGTAAGCCGCCAGGGTGATTTCATTGGCTTTATGCATCAGCTTAAGCTCATGAGCCGACTTCATCATTCTACAGCCGCGGGTAACCGGTTCGGCGCTTACCGCACGCAGCTGTGGGTTAGCACTCAGGATCCCGTCGGACACAAAAAAGCGCACGCTGTTTTCAAAGCCAACAATGCCCTTTTTAATACCGCGATCGGCAAGGATTTTTGTCACTAACTCAAACGGGCTCTCGTGCTCCTGCCATACCCGAACATCATCACCTACTTCCAGGGATTCGCGGATACTGGGCTCTTCAAAGAACGGGCACACTACGCCAATCTCACCTTCCCGGGGGATCACTACCCCGGTAAGTCGTTCGCTGCGCCACCACTGAATACCGGTGAAGTACACCATGGCCGCACCGGGTTCCAGAACAATGGCATCGATGTTTTGTTGTGCCATCAGTTGTTGCGCCTTTGCAATTCGGGCGCGCCTTTCACTGGCAGAAATAGGCGAAGAATCGCCTGCCAGTGATGACAGCGAAGCCAGTTCTTCATGCTGCTCTGCGGCACCTGCCTTGCCGGCCAGCAACAAACTTACACCACTTAAGCCGGTTAATTTTAAAAATGTACGTTTATCCATATCTCGTTCTTCTTGTTTGGATGTTAAAACTTATGCGTAAACACTGAGCGCGAGGGGATCTCTATCAGGCGGGTCTGTCGCCCGTCCAGATACCAGACGCCGGTGTCATCAAAAAACGCATCTTCTTCCAGCATAATGCGAATTTCTTTGCCCCAGGGTTCCACCATCACCGCGTTATTCAGCTCAATGCTGTAGGCAGTATTCAGATGTAGCGGGTAATCACCGTCGCCGGGCACGCCGCGCTGCTTATCCCACATACCCAGCGTGGTGCCAGCAGCATGGCCGTGATACCCCAGCGGATGAGTATAAATAGTCGGTTTTAATCCCGCCGCTTTCGCTTTGGCCAGACTGCTTGCCAGTACCTCGTTACCAGTACGTCCTGCGGCGAACTCACCGGTAAAGATATCCTGTAACTGATTACCTTTTTGCAGCGCCTGCTGCAGGTATTCCGGCGCACTATTCTCACCAGGCATTAAAATATAGGCATGCTGCTGAGTATCGGTATTAAGGCCCAGATAGGTAATGCCAAAATCCACGTGCAGCAAATCACCGGGCATAATGACCTCGGCCTTATCCTCGTCAAACGTAGCTTCATGGTCAAAGCGCTGATTATCGCTTCGCTGCAAAGAGACAGACGGATGAAACCAGGTCGATAGCTTTAACTCCGCTACCCGCTCTCTAAACCACCACACCAAATCGTCGGTGGTGGTTTTACCTACCGTGATGGTTTTGGCTGAAAAGCCTTCGGCAATGATCTGATGGGCGACCGCGACCATTTTCTTGTAGTACGCCAATTCGGCATCGATGCGGGTTTCCAGCCAGCTAACGGCCAGCGCCTCGGCCGATACCACCCGCGACTGGTACTGTTCCGGGAGTTCGGCCATTAACCTGGCTCTGTCGGTAACGGTAAGACCATCGGCATGGGCCCAGATTTCGGACTGGTTTACGCCAATAGTTTTGGGATCAAAACGTTTAATGATCGCATTCAGCGCCTGCCACTGATCCAGCTGCGCAGATTTATCCCAGGTCCGTTCAAACATACTCCCCACCTTGTACGGCGCTACCGCCAGCGTATGCACCTTGCCCTGCTCATCCCTGGCGATAACCAGAATAGTGGTGCGTCTGGCAGTTTGCAGCCAGTCTGCCGGCAGGAAGGTGCGTAAAACGGGGTCTTCATTGTATTCGCGGCTAATCATCAGCCACATGTCGATGCCGCTGCGGGCCATTAACCGGGGTAAGAGCTGCTCAACCCGCTTTGCCAGCAAGGTATCCTGCACTTGTGCTCGCTCGCGCAATGAGAGTAGTTCGTCGGCCGGTGCCGCCTGACTGTTAAATACGGCTAAACCGCCTAGTAGCAGTAATACATTCAACATTCGCATACCCGGTATGCTCCTGATTGTGATCAAAGGTTTATACCAATCCGCATAGAAGTTTACCCTCTCAGAGTGATCCCTGAG
>TARA_B100000963_G_scaffold73656_3_pt1 | contig 25441 bp, 35 predicted proteins | sample TARA_B100000963 | Tara Oceans TARA_B100000963 (sample SAMEA2622097) | marine metagenome | biome: marine biome (ENVO:00000447); feature: surface water layer (ENVO:00002042); material: "saline water (ENVO:00002010), including plankton (ENVO:xxxxxxxx)" | depth 5 m | reverse complement strand
TAAACCACTTGCGGACTCGATGTTGTTTGCCACTCCTTGACAAAGCAACAAACGGAAAGATTGTAGCTTTTGATCTTCAGCTCCAAAAATACTTACATTTTGATAAAAAGAATTAAATAGTTTTACCAAATCATATAAATAATTGGCTATCAAAGCTGGACTATATTGCTCACCAGCGGTTTTAATCAAGACCGTATAGGTACTTAAATGTTTGAGAATTTCTTTTTCCTTGTCTACCAAACTCAAATCCAAATGCAGTTCCAACTTACCCTCTATCTTTCGGATCAAAGATTGAATTCGCGCATAAGTGTATTGTATAAATGGGCCGGTATTACCATTAAAATCAACAGAGGCCTCAGGGTCAAATAATATCCTCTTTTTGGGATCAACCTTAAGGATAAAGTACTTTAAAGCTCCTAAGCCGATTTTTTGAAAAAGAGAATTTCTCTGTTGCTCGTCAAATCCTTCAATTTTACCGTGCTCTGCAGCAATTTTCTTTGCGGTATTCTTCATTCGCTGAATCAGATCATCCGCATCAACCACAGTACCTTCACGACTTTTCATTTTACCTGAGGGCAAATCAACCATACCATAACTCAAATGAAATAAAGAATCAGCCCAAGAATAACCCAGTTTTTGAAGCACCAAGAACAATACCTTAAAATGATAATCTTGTTCATTGCCTACCGTATAGACCATACCTTTGACCTCCGGATGATCTGCAACTCTTTGGGTGGCAGTACCGATATCTTGCGTAATATAGACAGCTGTTCCGTCTGAACGCAACAATAATTTTTCGTCTAAGCCCTCGTTCGTAAGGTCAATCCATACTGAGCCATCCTCTTTCCTATAAAAAACCCCTTTGTTCAATCCCTCCTCTATGATGGATTTGCCCAACAAATAAGTTTCACTTTCGTAAAAATAGGAATCAAAATCTATTCCTAAGCTTTTATAGGTAGCTTCAAAACCGTCATACACCCATTGATTCATTTGCGACCAAAGTTTTCGTATCTCAGGATCATTATTTTCCCATTGCCGAAGCATCTGTTTGGCTTCTACCAGCAAGGGCACACTTTTCTCCGCTTCTTCCTGCGACTTTCCCCCAGCTACCAGGTCTGCTAGTTGTTTACGGTATTTTGTTTCAAACAATACATAGTATTTACCTACCAATTGATCGCCTTTTAAACCTGTACTCTCGGGGGTTTCGCCCTCACCAAAGTACTGCCAAGCCAACATGGATTTACAAATATGAATACCCCGGTCGTTGATGATCTGTGTTTTGATGACATGATTACCATTGGCCTCCAGTATCTTGGACACCGAATGGCCCAAAAGGTTATTCCGGATATGCCCCAGATGGAGGGGCTTATTGGTGTTGGGAGAGGAAAACTCTACCATTATGGTAGGAGAATCCACCGCCGGGGTTCTATGTCCGTAATCCTTGACCTTCAGAAAACCCTCCAAAAAGCTCAAGTAATAACGATCCGATATAGATAGGTTTAAAAATCCACTGACTACATTATAATGGGAAACATCGGGCGAATACTCTTCCAAAAAAGCTCCTATTTCTGCTCCCAAAACCGCAGGGTTTAGACGGGTCAATTTTAACAAAGGAAAAAGTACCAAGGTAATGTCCCCTTCAAAATCTTTACGGGTGGCCTGAAATTCAAGCGGTGGTTCTAAAAGACCGAACCGATCGGATAAAAAATGTTTTACGGATTGGGAAAGTACGTGTTCTAGAGATTCCATATTTATCTAGTATAAATATAATTATAAACTTTGTTGACACTGAGGGTGTGATTGGGTTTTTTAAAATGAAGTAAGATCAAACGATTATTAAATTTTTAAGAGGATTAACCTTTTATTTGTCAACTTTTACAAATTATGATTTAAACTTTATTTTATGAATTATAACTTAAAAGTATTGAGCTTTCGTGTTCAAGGGAGAAGATCATCGACTAAAATCTTATCTTTGAAATAAAAATGCTTTTAAACGTCTCTTATGACGATCCAAAGATCAAAGAAAAGATCGATGTGGCTGTGGGTAAACCTTTTTCTTTGAAAGAACGCTGGGCCAAAGGGGGTATTGGTTCCTCTAAACTTTTAATTAGCCAATGTTCTATTGATATTCACAATCTTTTAGTTTTGGATAACAATCTTAATTCCTGTAATATCGAATTACGTCCCAAAGGCATTATACTAAGGTTTAGAAGCCTACTTGAAACTTACGCTTTGGTAATCCCTTATCATAAGTTGAACCTTTACAAAGGAAAAGCAAAGGAATATTCGATATATAAAGACAAGCAGTTTGTAAAAGTAGTAGCAGATACCAAAGCCGCTTTCAAGTTTTTCTCAAAAATCAGCGCTGAAAAAGCCGCCAACCAACTTCCAGGGATCGAGGATCTTTAGCAGTATCGATTATTTACGATGGGTATGTCCAGTATAAATCTGTCGGGGTCGTCCGATGGGTTCCTTATTGAATCGCATTTCTTTCCACTGAGCGATCCAGCCTGGCAAACGGCCGATGGCAAACATCACCGTAAACATTTCAACAGGAATGCCAAGGGCTCGGTAAATAATTCCGGAGTAGAAATCCACATTAGGATACAATTTTCGATCTACAAAATATGGGTCTTCCAAAGCTTCTTGTTCGAGTCTTTTGGCAATATCCAAAACTGGGTCGTCTATACCCAATTCAGACAAAACCTCATCGGCGGCTTTTTTAATGATCTTTGCACGTGGATCAAAGTTCTTGTAAACCCTATGACCAAAACCCATTAGTCGGAAAGGATCGTTTTTGTCTTTGGCCTTGGACATAAACTTTTTGGTATCACCTCCATCTTTATTGATCTCCTCCAACATTTCGATCACAGCCTGGTTTGCACCTCCGTGCAAAGGTCCCCATAGAGCTGAAATACCAGATGCAATCGAGGGAAATAAGCCTGCATGAGATGATCCTACCATACGTACCGTAGAAGTAGAACAGTTTTGCTCGTGGTCGGCATGCAAAATCAATAATTTATTCAAAGCACTTACCAGTATATTACTGGCTTTAAACTCTTTATTTGGCATCCTAAACATCATGTAGGCCAAATTCTCAGTGTACGGTAGATCGTAATTGGGATAATTAAGGGGTAAACCTTTCATTTTTCTATGTGTCCAAGAGGCTAGTACAGGAAACTTAGCCAACAACATGATAATGGCCTCTCTGAAATCCTTTTCTGAATTTATATCAACTGAGGACGGATTAAAGGCGATCAATGCCGAAGTCAGGGAGGACAGAATACCCATAGGGTGAGCGGACTTTGGAAAGCTCTTCAAAATGATTTTAAAGTCTTCATCTACCAAAGCATAATCTCGAATCTCGTCTTCGAATTGATCTAATTGCATCGCTTTCGGTAAATCTCCAAAAATCAATAGATAAGCCACCTCGATAAAGGAATAGTTATCTGCAAGATTTTCAATATCGTAACCACGGTATCGAAGAATTCCTTCTTCCCCATTGAGAAAAGTGATATCACTTAGACAAGAGCCCGTATTCTTAAAACCCGGATCAAGGGTAATCAAACCTGTTTGAGCCCTGAGTGTTTTAATATCAATAGCACTCTCGTTTTCAGTTCCCTCAACAAGTGGGAATTTGTAGTTTACACCTTTATAGGTAAGATCAACTTGGTCTGCCATAGGTCAAATAAAGAAGGGTAAAAGTAAGGAAATAAGCGTCAAAAAACAACTGAGATCACAAGGGACTTAGCAATAAGGACCCAATAGTCTATAATTATTGTAAGTTGAACGCTTTCTCCTGAGGATAAAAAGCCGAATGCTGCAGTTCCTCCTCTATTCTTAAAAGCTGGTTGTATTTGGCCATACGGTCACTCCTAGAAGCTGATCCGGTTTTGATTTGACCGGTATTCAACGCCACGGCCAGGTCAGCAATAGTATTGTCTTCTGTTTCTCCCGAACGGTGGGACATTACTGAGGTATAACCCGCTCTGTGCGCCATTTCTACAGCAGCAATGGTTTCAGATAATGTACCGATCTGATTAACTTTAATCAAAATAGAATTAGCAATACCTTGTTCAATTCCTTTGGACAGACGTGTTACATTGGTTACAAAAAGATCATCTCCAACCAACTGCACTAGATCTCCAGCCTTTTCGGTCAAGGCTTTCCACCCATTCCAATCATTTTCGTCCATTCCGTCTTCAATAGAGATAATAGGATATTTTTTTGAAAGTTCAGCCAAATACTCTGCTTGCTCCTCAGAAGTTCTTTTTACCCCTTTGTCTCCCTCAAATTTGGTATAATCATATACTCCGTCTACATAAAATTCAGCAGCAGCGCAGTCCAAAGCAATCTTGACCTGTTCACCTGATTTATATCCTGCGTTCTCAATAGCCATTAGAATAGTATCCAACGCATCCTCTGTACCGTCGAGTGTAGGAGCAAAACCACCTTCATCTCCAACCGCAGTGCTCAATCCCCTGTCGTGCAATACTTTTTTAAGGTGGTGAAAGATCTCAGAGCCGATTTGAATAGCATGGGTAAAACTTTCGGCACCAATTGGCATCACCATAAATTCCTGAAAAGCAATGGGGGCATCAGAATGTGAACCACCATTGATGATATTCATCATTGGAACCGGTAAAGTATAAGCATTGACTCCCCCTATATACCGATATAAGGGTAAACCTAATTCATTAGCGGCAGCCTTGGCTGTAGCCAATGAGATTCCCAGAATTGCATTGGCACCTAATTTTGACTTGTTGGGGGTACCATCAAGATCGATCATGGTTTGATCGATTTTTTTTTGATCAAAAACAGAAGCTCCTATTAATTCCTGAGCCAAAACTTCATTGACATTCTTTACAGCACGAAGAACTCCTTTTCCCATGTATGGTTTCCCACCATCTCTAAGTTCTACAGCTTCATGCTCTCCAGTTGAGGCACCTGAAGGAACTGCTGCACGACCCATTATCCCGTTCTCTGTTATGACGTCAACTTCAACAGTAGGATTTCCCCGTGAATCAAAAATTTGTCGTGCATGGACTTCAATTATTATGCTCATTGTTGTTTAAATTAAATTGATTTTTATTTTTTGGTTTTATAATTTTTGATATTTTGATAAAACTCATCAAACAAATAGGTGGCGTCGTTGGGGCCTGGTCCTGCCTCCGGATGATACTGTACAGAAAAACAATTTTTATTTTTCATACGCAAACCTGCTACCGTTTGGTCATTTAAATGCAAATGACTGATTTCAACGTCTTGATGAGATTCAGCAGCAGATTTGTCTACTGCAAAACCGTGATTTTGTGAAGTAATTTCTCCTTTACCCGTTTTCAAATTCAAAACAGGGTGATTAATTCCTCTATGGCCATTAAACATTTTGTAAGTGGGAATACCGTTTGCTAAAGCAATGATTTGATGTCCCAAACAAATACCGAACAAAGGGAGGTTATGTTTAATAATCTCTTGGGCAACCTGCTGTGCGCTATGGAGGGGATCTGGGTCTCCCGGACCGTTGGAGATAAAAAATCCGTCAGGTTCCCATTCCTGCATCTCGTCAAAAGAGGTATCATATGGAAAAACTTTTATATAAATCCCTCTATTTGACAAGTGTTTTAAGATGTTAGTTTTTATACCTAAGTCTAGAGCGGCAACCTTAAACTCAGCACGAGAATCTCCATAGAAATAGTATTCTTTAGTAGAAACTTTAGATGCTAATTCTAGCCCCTCCATATTGGGTAGTTCCAATAATTTCCTCATCAATTCCTCCTCACGATCCAAATATGTTGTAATAACGGCGTTCATTGCACCATTTTTCCGTATATAATTAACCAAAGCGCGGGTATCTACATCAGAGATGGCAAAAAGGTCATTTTTCATTAAATAAGCTTCCAGTGAAAGGTCAGCCAAAGGACGGGAATATTCATAACTAAAATTTTTACAAATCAATCCCGCAATTTTTATACTGTCAGATTGGGAGTCTTCCATATGTACCCCGTAATTTCCTATATGAGCATTAGTGGTAACCATCAACTGGCCAAAATAAGAAGGATCAGTAAAAATTTCTTGATAGCCTGTCATTCCAGTATTGAAGCAGATTTCTCCATAACGGGTACCATCTGAAGCTACGGATTTTCCGAAAAACTTAGTACCATCGGCCAATAATAGAAGTGCTTTTTTTCTGTTTTTGTAAGACATAATTGGAAACAAAATAACATAAAAAAAAGGATAAACCAGATAGCTTATCCTTTAATAAAGGTTAAAATTATTAACAACAAAATTTATTATTCATCTCCTTCTTTTTCAGGTTCGGAGGCTTTTTTATCCTCAAACTTTTTTGCTCTTTTCTTTACTTTCGATTTTGGTGACTTTTCAAGGGTTTCCTCCTCGATATTCTCGGGACTTTGTTCTTTAACAGCTTCAGCAGGAACAGTTGTTTGAATATTCTCTCCTTTTTTTCTAGAACGGCTTCTTCTTGTCGATTTTTTACCGACAGACTTTTCTTTGTTGTAAACCTCATTAAAGTCCACCAATTCGATCATCGCCATAGAGGCATTATCACCCAAACGATTTCCCATTTTGATGACACGGGTATAACCTCCCGGGCGATCACTGACTTTTTCTGCAACCACTCTAAAGAGCTCTGAAACAGCATATTTGTTTCTCAATGCACTAAAGGCTAAACGTCGGTTATGGATCGAGTCGTTTTTTGATTTGGTAATCAAGGGCTCAACAAACTGTTTTAATGCTTTAGCTTTTGCTACTGTTGTACTAATTCGTTTATGTTCAATCAATGAGGAGGCCATGTTCGCCAACATCGACTTCCTGTGTGCTGCTTTTCTACCCAAATGATTGAATTTTTTTCCGTGTTTCATGATTTTATTATCTAAAAAATCTAATCTTTATCTAACTTATATTTGGCTAGATCCATCCCAAAAGACAACCCTTTTAAAACAACCAACTCCTCTAATTCTGTCAATGATTTTTTACCAAAGTTCCTAAATTTCATCAAATCGTTTTTGTTGTATGATACCAAATCACCTAAAGTATCAACCTCTGCAGCTTTCAAACAATTCAAAGCCCTTACTGAAAGATCCATATCAATCAATTTGGTTTTGAGTAACTGTCTCATGTGCAAGGACTCCTCATCGTAGGTCTCTGCTTGGGCAATTTCATCAGCTTCTAGAGTAATTCTCTCATCAGAGAACAACAAGAAATGATGGATTAGTGTTTTAGCAGCTTCCGTCAATGCATCTTTGGGGTGTATAGATCCATCAGTAATGATTTCAAAAACTAACTTTTCGTAATCTGTTTTTTGCTCTACACGATAATTTTCAATACTGTATTTTACATTTTTAACAGGCGTAAAGACCGAATCAATTGAAATAACACCAAATGCAGCATTGGCTTTTTTATTTTCCTCAGCAGGAACATATCCTCTTCCTTTTTCGATGTTAAGCTCTATATTCAACTGAACTCCTTTTTCGAGGTTACAAATCACCAAATCTGGGTTTAACACCTGAAATCCGGAGATAAATTTCTGAAAATCAGCAGCCTTGAGTTGATCTTGACCTCCAACCATAATGGTAACTTTTTCATCTTCGACATCTTCAATTTGTCTTTTGAATCTTACCTGCTTGAGGTTGAGGATAATCTCTGTAAAATCCTCTACAATTCCTGGAATGGTAGAAAATTCATGTTCTATATTTTCAATTTTGACGGAGGTAATTGCAAAACCTTCCAAAGAAGATAATAGAACCCTTCTTAGTGCATTTCCAACAGTTAGACCGTATCCCGGTTCAAGAGGGCGAAATTCAAATTTACCCTCAAACTCTGAGGAGTCGATCATGATTACCTTATCGGGTTTTTGAAAATTTAATATTGCCATAGTTTCTTTCTTCCTGTGTTTTAATTATTTAGAGTACAATTCTACGATCAACTGTTCCTTGATATTCTCAGGAATTTGAACGCGTTGAGGGATGCTAACAAAATTCCCTTCATAAGTTTCATTATTCCAGGTCATCCATTCATAAACAGATGAATTGGCTTCCAAGGAAGCTGAAATGGCCTGTAAAGATTTAGATTTTTCTCTCACTCCAATAGTATCTCCAGGTTGGAGGGTATAGGAGGGAATATTAACTACTTTACCATTTACGGTAATGTGTCTATGAGAAACCAATTGTCTTGCTGCATTTCTAGATGGGGCAACACCCAAGCGATAAACAACATTGTCTAATCTAGACTCACACAACTGAAGCAACACTTCACCAGTAACTCCCTTACTGCTACTGGCTTTTTCAAAAATATTTCGGAACTGTCGTTCTAAAATACCATAAGTATATTTTGCTTTTTGCTTTTCGAGCAATTGTATTGCGTATTCAGATTTTTTTCCTCTCCTTCTATTGTTTCCATGCTGGCCAGGAGGATAATTTCTTTTTTCAAAGGCCTTATCAGCTCCGAAAATAGCTTCTCCGAACTTTCTAGCAATCTTTGATTTTGGACCGATATATCTTGCCATATAAAATGTTTGTGTTATGAATTAAGGTCTGATCCTTCGATAACAGGTTAATATATTAAACTCTTCTTCTCTTTGGTGGGCGGCAACCATTGTGTGGTAGAGGTGTAACGTCAATAATTTCTGTAACCTCTATTCCGCTATTGTGTAAAGTTCTGATGGCAGACTCACGACCGTTTCCAGGACCTTTCACATACACCTTTACCTTTCTTAAACCGGCTTCCAAGGCCACTTTTGAAACATCTTCAGCAGCAGTTTGAGCGGCATATGGAGTGTTTTTCTTTGATCCTCTAAAACCCATTTTTCCAGCAGAGGACCATGCAATGACCTCTCCTTTGTTATTTGTCAAAGAGATAATGATGTTGTTAAAAGATGCATTTATATGAGCTTCCCCAAAAGCTTCGACAACGACCTTACGTTTTTTAGTAGTTACTTTTGCCATAGTTAATTGTAATTATTTAGTAGCTTTCTTTTTGTTTGCAACAGTCTTTCTTTTTCCTTTTCGTGTTCTAGAATTATTCTTAGTTCGTTGTCCTCTCAAAGGTAAGCCAGTTCTATGACGAATTCCTCTGTAACAACCAATATCCATAAGTCGTTTGATATTTAATTGTAACTCAGATCTTAACTCACCCTCAATCTTAAAACCTCCTACAGCTTCTCGGATTCTACCAGTTTCCTGATCTGTCCAATCTGAAACTTTAGTATCTTCACTTACTTTGGAAATTTTCAATATCTCTTGGGCACGGCTTTTACCAATACCATATATATAGGTAAGGGCAATAACACCTCTTTTTTGTTTTGGAATATCTACTCCTGAAATTCTAGCCATAATCTAACCTTGTCTTTGTTTGAATCGAGGATTTTTTTTATTAATAACGTACAAACGTCCCTTCCTACGGACGACTTTACAATCCACACTTCGTTTTTTTAAGGAAGCTCTTACTTTCATTTTTCTATTTTAAAATCTATAAGTAATCCTTGCTTTTGATAAATCGTAAGGACTCATTTCTAATTTAACTTTATCACCAGGCAATAATTTGATATAATGCAAACGCATTTTGCCCGAAATATGTGCAGTTACAACATGACCGTTCTCAAGCTCAACACGAAACATTGCATTGGACAATGCCTCAATGATGGTACCTTCTTGTTCTATTGCTGCTTGCTTTGCCATATTATATTGTTCCTGTTCTTCTGTTTCTACTCGTTTTGGACATCAATCCATCATAATGACGATTTAACAAATAAGAATTTACTTGTTGGATTGTATCTATAGCAACTCCTACCATTATCAACAGTGAAGTTCCTCCGTAAAACAAGGCCCAACCTTGTTGCATTCCTATAAGTTTGACAACAACTGCGGGGAAAACTGCAATCGCTGCCAAGTACAATGACCCGGGGAAGGTAATGTGCGACATGACAGTATCTAAAAACTCTGAAGTCTCGTTTCCGGGTCGAATACCGGGTACAAAACCTCCACTTCTTTTTAAGTCATCAGACATTTTGTTGGTAGGAACCGTAATGGCAGTGTAGAAATAAGTAAAAATGATGATCAACACAGCAAATAAAATATTGTACCACAATCCAAAAATATCTGAGAAATTGGTTTGAAGCCACTGTCCGACAGAGGAGTCACCAAAAGCACCGCCCACATATGCTGGGGCAAACATCAAAGCCTGTGCAAAAATAATCGGCATCACTCCGGAGGCATTCAGTTTAAGGGGGATGTATTGTCTTGAGCCAAACACATTTTTCTCATTGGCCCCTGCTTGGGTTCTCCTTGCGTACTGCACAGGGATCTGCCGCACGGCCATTACAAGAAGTACACTCAACAATATGATCACCACCCACAATACCAATTCGATCAGGATCATCATCAATCCACCATTGTTTTCAGAAACACGAGAAACAAATTCTTGTGTAAAAGAAAGCGGAAGGTTGGCTATGATTCCGACCATAATCAATAATGAAATTCCATTACCGATACCTTTGTCGGTTATTTTTTCTCCCAACCACATAGCGAAGATGGTTCCCGTAACCAAGATGATCACAGAGGAAATCATAAACAAAGGACCTCTACCAATGACAAAGGCACTGTCAGGTACACCCAAAGCAGAAAGCCCGTACAAATAAGCGGGTGCTTGAACTACACAGATCAATATGGTCAACCATCGGGTGATCTGGGTTCTTTTTTTATTACCGCTCTCTCCCTCTTTTTGTAATTTTTGTAAGTAAGGTACTGCAATGCCCATCAACTGAACCACAATGGAAGCAGAAATATAAGGCATGATCCCTAGGGCAAAAACAGAAGCATTGGCAAAAGCCCCCCCCGTAAAGGCATTGAGAATTCCCAATAAACCTCCTCCATCAGTACGGTTGGCCAATTCTGCCAATTGAACAGAATCGATCCCGGGCAGTACCACTTGAGCACCCAAACGATAAACCAACAAAAGGGTGAGTGTGGTAACGATACGTCCACGCAACTCTTCAATGTTGTAAATGTTTAAAATGGTCTCAATAAATTTCTTCATTTTTGTTTGTTAAATCGTAACGGCTTCACCACCTGCTGCCTCAATCGCTGCTTTTGCACTGGCTGAGAATTTATGGGCAGATACTTTTAAGGGGGATTCCAATTTACCCCTGCCTAATATTTTTACCAATTCGTTTTTTCCCGCCAAGCGCATTTCCACCAACTTATCAAACGTAACTTCTTTTTTCACCTTCTTTTCTTGTGCAAGATTTTGTAGTGTATCCAAGTTGATCCCTTTGTAGGCTACCCGGTTGATATTTTTAAATCCAAATTTGGGAACACGTCTTTGAAGGGGCATTTGACCTCCTTCAAAGCCGATCTTTTTAGAATATCCCGATCTGGACTTGGCTCCTTTGTGACCTCTTGCAGCTGTTCCTCCTTTACCGGAACCTTCACCACGGCCCAAACGTTTGCCTTGTCTTTGGGTAGAACCCTCTGCTGGTTTTAAATTTTGTAGATTCATCTTTAAATTTCTGTGGTTTTAACCAAATGTTTTACTTTATCGATCATTCCAATAATGTTGGGGGTTGCCTCATGGGTAACCTCTTTTCCAATCCCTCTTAAACCGAGTGCCTCTAAGGTTCTTTTTTGCGACTGCATTCTTTTGATGCTGCTTTTGACTTGAGTAACTTTTATCTTGGCCATGATCTAAATTCTTATCCGTTAAAAACTTTTTCCAAACTAATTCCTCTCTGCTTTGCTATGGTTTGGGGGCTTCTCAATTGAAGGAGTGCATCAAATGTCGCTTTAACCACATTGTGAGGATTTGAGGACCCTTGAGATTTTGACAATACATTGTGTACCCCTACGGCTTCGAGTACTGCACGAACGGCACCTCCTGCTATAACCCCTGTACCTTCGGAAGCTGGCTTCAAAAAGACTCTTGCTCCTCCGTATTTACCTTTTTGCTCGTGGGGCAAGGTTCCTTTGGCGATGGGAATACGAACCAGGTTTTTTTTGGCATCCTCAACAGCTTTGGCAATGGCCTCGGAAACTTCTTTGGACTTTCCAAGTCCCTGACCTATTACACCATTTTCATCTCCCACTACAACGATAGCAGAAAATCCAAATGCACGACCTCCTTTAGTCACTTTAGTTACACGTTGAACGCCTACCAAACGGTCTTTTAAATCTAAACCCGCTGGTTTTACCATTTCAATATTTTTATAATCTTGATACATATATGTTATTTAGAAATTTAAACCTGCTTCACGAGCACCGTCAGCCAATGACTTGACCCTACCATGATACAAATAACCACTTCTATCAAAACGAGTGGAGGTCACACCAACTTTTTTGGCACGCTCTCCAATCAATTTTCCAACCAACTGAGCCTCAGCTACTTTATTATCAGCTTTCGCATTTACAACTTCTTCATCTCTAGAGGAAGCAGCGGCAATCGTCTTTCCATTTGTATCGTCAATGACTTGTGCATATATTTCTTTATTACTGCGATAAACAGACAAACGAGGCTTTTCAGGAGTCCCCTGAATGATTTTTCTGATCCTGAAATGGATTCTATTTCTTCTTGCTGAATTTGTTAATCCCATAACGATTTAATTATGCAGATTTACCTGCTTTTCTTCTAATTTCTTCTCCTACAAACTTCACTCCTTTTCCTTTGTAAGGTTCTGGTTTTCTGAATGATCGAATTTTTGCTGCAATATAACCCAACAGCTGTTTATCGTGAGAGGATAGTTTAACGATCGGATTCTTTCCTTTTTCAGATAATGTCTCAACTTTAACTTCGGGAGCAATTTCAAATAAAATATTGTGAGAAAACCCTAAGGCTAGATCCAATTTTTGTCCTTGGTTACTTGCACGGTATCCCACTCCTACCAACTCTAATTCTTTTGTGAATCCTACAGAAACTCCTTCAACCATGTTGTTAACCAAAGAACGATAAAGACCGTGTTTAGCTCGGTGGTCTTTGGAGTCGGAAGGTCGCTTTACTGTTAGAATATTATCCTTTAACTCAAAAGTCACATCACTGTAATCTTGAGTCAATTCTCCCAATTTTCCCTTCACAATGATCTTATTCAATTGGATGTCTATATTAACACCTTCGGGAATAATGATTGGATTGTTACCTATTCTGGACATTTTTGTTATTAATTTTTTTTAATAAATGTAACATAGTAATTCTCCCCCCACGTGCTGTTGTGAGGCTTGCTTACCAGTCATGACACCTTTGGAAGTAGAGACGATCGAAATCCCTAATCCATTCAAAATTCTGGGATAATTGTTTGCAGAAGCATACTTTCGCAAACCGGGAGTACTAATTCTTTGTATTTTCTTGATCACAGGCTCTTTAGTGATTTGATCATATTTTAGGGCAATTTTAATATTCCCTTGACGATTTTCAGTTTCCTCAAACTTATAACTCAGAATGTATCCTTGGTCATACAATATTTTGGTAATCTCTTTTTTTAATTTTGATGCAGGAATATCTACCACCATGTGTCCTGCGGAATTGGCATTTCTGATTCGGGTCAAATAATCTGCAATAGGATCTGTAAACATATTTATTTATTATTAAATTACCAGCTTGCTTTAGTTACCCCAGGAATTAAACCTTTGTTGGCCATTTCACGGAAGGTAACCCTTGAAATTCCAAACTGACGAATGTATCCCTTAGGACGACCAGTTAACTTACAACGGTTGTGCATTCTCACTGGAGAAGCATTACGTGGTAACTTTTGTAAAGCCCCATAATCCCCGGCTTCTTTAAGGGCTTTTCTTTTGGCAGCATACTTTGCAACAGTTTTTGCTCTTTTTCGTTCACGAGCTTTCATTGATTCTTTTGCCATAATTAACTTTTTTTAAAGGGTAAACCCAATTCACTCAACAATGACTTTGCTTCTTTATCTGTTTTAGCTGAGGTAATGAAGGAAATGTCCATACCTGAGATTTTGTTAACCTTATCTATATTGATTTCGGGGAAAATAATCTGTTCTGTTATTCCCAAATTATAATTACCTCTTCCATCAAATCCATTGGCCTTTACACCTTGAAAATCTCTAACTCTAGGCAATGCAGTAGTGACTAACCGGTCCAAAAATTCGTACATGCGTTCACCTCTTAGGGTTACTTTGGCACCAATGGGCATACCTTTACGGAGCTTGAAGGCAGCAACATCTTTCTTAGAATTAGTAGGAATGGCTTTCTGTCCGGAAATTACAGTCAATTCTTCAACTGCATAGTCAATCAATTTCTTATCAGCTACAGCAGCACCTACTCCACGGCTGATCACAATTTTCTGGAGTTTGGGAACCTGCATCACATTGATATATCCAAACTCTTCCTTCATAGAGGAAATAATTTGTTCTATATATTCCTTTTTAAGTCTTGCTTGATAACTCATTACACTACTTCATTATTTTTTTTTGCAAAACGAACCTTGTTTCCGTCTTCTAATCTGTAACCTACTCGGGTAGCTTGCCCATCGGGCGTAGTTAAGGAAAGATTAGAAACATGTATAGGAGCTTCTTTTTCAACAATACCTCCCTGGGGATTTTGAGCACTGGGTTTGGAATGTTTTTTAATGACATTAACACCTTCAACGATGACCTTATTTTGATCGTTGATTACCTTTATTACCCTACCCATGGAACCTTTATGCTCTCCGGATATTACAAGTACATTGTCGTCTTTTTTAATTTTTATCTTAGTCATTTAAAAAAGTTAAAGCACTTCGGGTGCCAATGATACAATTTTCATAAACTGTTTATCTCTTAGTTCACGAGCCACAGGACCAAACACTCGTGTTCCTCTCATTTCGCCAGTTGGATTTAACAAAACACAAGCATTGTCATCAAAACGAATGTATGATCCATCAGCACGTCGAACTTCTTTTGTAGTTCTAACAACTACAGCTTGAGACACTTGGCCTTTTTTTATGGTTCCTGATGGAGAGGCTTCCTTGACAGAGACAACGATTTTGTCTCCAATAGAGGCATATCTTCTTTTAGTTCCTCCCAAAACCCTAATTGCCATAACTTCCTTAGCTCCAGTATTATCAGCAACCTTTAATCTAGATTCTTGTTGTAACATTATTATTTAGCTCTTTCAATTATTTCAACCAATCGCCAACATTTTGATTTGCTCAAAGGACGAGTTTCCATTATTTTAACAGTGTCACCTACATTACAATCATTCAGATCATCGTGGGCGTGGTATTTCTTAGTCTTTAAAACGAATTTACCGTACATTGGGTGTTTGACCCTTTTAACCTCAGAGACAACAATGGATTTTTCCATTTTGTTACTAGTTACCACACCAATTCGTTCTTTTCTTAAATTTCTATTTTCCATATTCTCAGGCAATTATTTGATTTTGCTTGATACTAATAGCTGTCAATAATCTGGCTACTGTTTTTCTAACTGTTTTTATCTGCAATGGATTTTCTAGAGGGCTTACTGAATGGTTCATCTTTAAATCAGACAATTGTTTTTGAAATTCCGTTAGCTTGTCTTGCAGGTCCTCTAAAGATAGTTTTTCGATTTCTGATGTTTTCATTTTCTTCTAAAATTAGGCTTGAAAGTCTCTAGCAATTATGAATCTTGTCTTAACAGGTAATTTCTGGGCTGCCAATCTTAGTGCTTCCTTTGCTACAGACAAGGGAACACCTGCAATCTCAAAAATGATTCGGCCTGGCTTAACGACGGCTACAAAGTATTCTGGGGCCCCTTTTCCTTTACCCATCCTAACCTCTAAAGGCTTTTTTGTGATAGGTTTGTCTGGAAAAATTTTGATCCATAATTGACCTTCTCTCTTCATATAACGAGTAGCTGCTATTCTTGCGGCTTCAATTTGTCGAGATGTAATGAATTTAGAATCTAAAGACTTAATACCAAACATACCGTTAGACAGCTGGCTTCCTCTCTGGGAAGTACCCTTCATGCGCCCTTTTTGCGCTTTACGGAATTTTGTTCTTTTAGGTTGTAACATTTTACCTATGTGTTATTACTGTTTCCTCTTCTTTGCTGACGTCCTCCAGATCCACCAACTTTGTTATTTCCACCTCCTGATTTTTTGGACATGCCTACCAAGGGAGAGAGCTCTCTCTTTCCAAAAACCTCACCTTTCATTATCCATACTTTAATACCTAAGCGACCGTAAGTAGTATGAGCCTCTACCAATGCGTAGTCAATATCTGCTCTAAAAGTCGACAATGGTATTCTTCCTTCTTTATAGGACTCAGATCGTGCCATTTCCGCACCATTTAATCGACCAGAAATCTGAATTTTAATTCCTTCAGCATTCATACGCATTGATGCGGCAATTGCCATTTTTATGGCACGACGATAAGAAATTCTGCTTTCAATCTGACGTGCTACACTGGCGGCAACCAATTGTGCGTCTAATTCGGGACGTTTAATCTCGAAAATATTGATTTGAATATCCTTATTGGTAATCTTTTTTAATTCCTCCTTAAGTTTGTCTACCTCTTGTCCTGCTTTACCAATAATAATTCCTGGACGAGCTGTAGTGATAGTTATAGTAATGAGTTTTAGGGTACGTTCGATGATTACATTAGAAACACTAGCTTTAGCCAATCGGGCGTGAATATACCTTCTTATCTTTTCATCTTCAGCCAGTTTATCTCCGTAATTTCGACCGCCAAACCAGTTGGAGTCCCAACCTCTTATAATTCCCAAACGATTACCAATAGGATTAGTTTTTTGTCCCATATTAATTTTCAATATTATTTGCTCCTAATACCAGGGTTACGTGATTGGAACGTTTTCTAATTCTGTGTGCTCTCCCTTGAGGAGCAGGACGAAGACGTTTCAACATCTTTCCACCGTCCACCTTAATTTCTTTAATAAATAAAGCAGCCTTTTCAACGTCTGACTCTTCATTTTTGGCTTGCCAATTTGAAATGGCAGATAGCAGTAGCTTTTCCAGCTTTCTTGAGGCCTCTTTAGGACTAAATTTTAAAATTGCCAATGCCTTGTTTACATCCTCACCTCTCAGTTGATCGGCAACCAATCTCATTTTACGGGGTGATGACGGACAATTATTTAGTTTGGCAAAGGCCAAATTTTCGTTAGCCTTCTTTATCACTGCTGCAGATTCTCTTTTACGTTTTCCCATGTCCGTAAATTATTTTTTGCCTTTATTTTTAGCCCCTGCATGTCCCCTAAAAGATCTAGTGGGGGAGAATTCTCCCAGTTTATGACCAACCATGTTTTCAGTGATATATACAGGAACAAACTGACGTCCGTTGTGAACTCCAATGGTTTGACCCACAAAGTCAGGGGTAATTAATGAAGCACGAGACCATGTTTTGATTACTGTCTTTTTATTTTCTTCTACGTTTTTCTGAACCTTTTTTTCAAGGCTGAGTGAAACGAAGGGTCCTTTTTTCAATGAACGAGCCATAATTATTGATTATTTTTTTCTACGTTCTAAGATGAATTTGTTACTCGCTTTATTCTTGGATCGGGTTTTGAAACCTTTGGCAGGGATACCATTTTTTGACCTGGGATGACCTCCGGAGGCACGTCCCTCTCCACCCCCCATTGGATGATCAACAGGGTTCATGGCAACTGGACGTGTTCTTGGTCTTCTTCCAATCCATCGAGATCGGCCTGCTTTTCCAGAGACTAATAATTGATGATCAGAATTGGAAACTACCCCAATTGTAGCAATACAGTTTGTAGGCACCGTACGGGTTTCACCGGAAGGCAATTTGATAGTAGCTAGTTTTTTTTCTCGTGCCATCAATTGAGCAAATGCTCCAGCACTTCGCGCCAAAGCAGCACCTGCGCCTGGATTTAATTCAATACAAGAGATGATTGTTCCTAAGGGAATTTTGGACAAATGAAGGGCATTACCCACCTCAGGTGAAGCCTTTTCTCCCGAAATTATTTTTTGTCCTATTTGAAGTCCATTTTGAGCAATTATATAACGCCTTTCGCCGTCTTTATATTCCAAAAGTGCAATAAATGCTGTTCGGTTAGGATCGTACTCTATAGATTTGACTTCTGCAATAATGTCAAATTTATTACGCTTAAAGTCAATAAGACGATATCTTTTTTTGTGTCCACCACCACGATGGCGAACGGTCATTTTTCCCCTATTGTTTCTTCCTCCAGTTCGTTTTTTTGGAAAGAGTAAACTTTTCTCCGGCTTGTCAGTAGTAATTGCGTCAAATCCATTTACTACTCTAAAACGCTGTGCGGGAGTTACTGGTTTTAATTTTCTTACTGACATTATACGATTTTAAATATTACTGTAAAAATCTATGGCATCACCATCTGCAACCTGAACCACAGCTTTTTTTGTGGCATTAGTTTTTCCAGATTGGATACCTGTTTTCGTATATTTTATCTTTCTCACGGGGCCGTAATTGAGTGTTCTAACTTTATCTACAGAAACACTGTATGCGGCCTCTACAGCTTTTTTAATTTCAACCTTGTTAGCTTTAATGTTGACCAAAAAGCTGTAACAATTATTAAGCTCACTGGCAGTAGTGGCTTTCTCGGTAATAATAGGTTTTATTAAAACATCCATGTTATTAAACTTTATTTAAAATCGATTCAATTTCGGACACAGCACTTTCAAGAAATACCAAGCTTGAAGCATTGGTAATCTGATAAGTATTTAATTCTGAGTTAGTTATAACTTTTGAATACCCCAAATTTCGAGAGGACAAATATACATTATTATTTGATTCACCCAAGACTACTAAAGACTTTTTGTCGCTCAAACCCAAAGCTTCTAAAACCTTTATGTATGAGGATGTTTTTGGTGTGTCGATTTTAAAATCCTCAATAATTAAAATAGACTTTTCCTTTGCTTTAATGCTTAGTGCAGACTTTCTAGCTAACCTTTTTACCTTTTTATTGACTTTCTGGTTATAATCCCTAGGGCTTGGGCCAAAAATTCGGCCTCCACCACGGAAAATAGGATTCTTAATACTACCGGCTCTGGCAGTACCTGTTCCTTTTTGTTTTTTGATCTTGCGTGTGCTTCCCACGATTTCTGCCCTCTCTTTAGACTTGTGATTTCCTTGTCTTTTATTGGCTAAATGTTGTTTAACGTCTAAGTAAATGGCATGATCATTTGGTTCAATCTCAAAAACCGATTGGTCCAGTTTGATTTTTCTTCCCGTCTCTTTTCCTTTGTTATTAAGTACTGCTAATTCTATCATTTCTGAACAATTACATATGAGTTTTTGTGACCGGGAACACAGCCTTTAAGCACTAAAAGATTCTTTTCGGTAACCACTTTCACCACTGAAAGGTTTTGCACCTTAACTTTCTCATTTCCAGTTTGGCCCGCCATACGCATGCCTTTAAAAACACGAGCAGGATAAGAAGCCGCCCCAATTGATCCAGGTGCTCTCAACCTGTTGTGTTGTCCATGAGTCGCCTGCCCAACCCCTGAAAATCCATGTCTCTTAACCACTCCCTGGAAACCTTTCCCCTTGGATGTGCCTGAAACATCAACAAACTCACCCTCTGTGAAATGATCTACCGTAATGGTATCACCTAATTTATATTCTTCTTCAAAATCTCGAAATTCGACAAGCTTTTTCATAGGAGCAGTATTAGCTTTTTTGAAATGCCCTTTGGCGGCATTGGTGGCTCTTTTTTCTGCCTTGTAATCGAAACCCAGTTGAAGCGCATCATACCCATCAACCGCTTCGGTTCTGACTTGGGTAACCACACATGGCCCTACTTCCAATACCGTACAAGGGATGTTTTTCCCTTTTTCGTCAAAGAGACTGGTCATGCCGATTTTCCTTCCTATTAACCCAGACATTATTTAAATGTTTTAAAATTAAACTTTGATTTCTACCTCTACACCACTGGGTAACTCTAATTTCATCAAAGCATCAATAGTTTTTGATGAGGAACTGTAGATATCCAATAGACGTTTGTATGAATTTAATTTGAATTGCTCTCTTGATTTTTTATTAACATGTGGAGAACGCAATACTGTAAAAATTTTCTTGTGAGTTGGTAAAGGGATAGGGCCTGTAACCACAGCACCAGTCGTTTTTACGGTCTTTACAATTTTATCGGCAGATTTATCTACCAAATTATGATCGTAGGACTTTAATTTTATTCTAATTTTTTGGCTCATTTTAAATACATTATGAGTTATTCCCTTTTATTTCAGCGATAACACCTTCAGAGATGTTGGTAGGTGTTTCAGCATAGTGATCAAATTCCATGGTAGAAGTAGCACGACCTGATGAGAGTGTTCTCAGTGCAGTTACATATCCAAACATTTCTGATAACGGTACTTCTGCTTTAACTACTTTCGATCCAGCTCTGTCATCCATTGAGTTGACTTGTCCCCTGCGTCTATTTAAATCACCAACAATATCTCCCATATTTTCCTCAGGGGTCAAAACCTCCAACTTCATGATGGGTTCCATTATGACAGCTCGGGCTGCTTTAGCAGATTCTTTAAAACCAATTTTAGCGGCCAATTCAAAAGAAAGTGAATCGGAATCAACCGGATGGAAAGAACCGTCTTTAAGCGTCACCTTCATGGAATCAACTTCAAAACCTGCCAGAGGACCATTTTTCATTGAATCTTTAAATCCTTTCTCTACAGAAGGGATATATTCCTTTGGGATATTTCCTCCCTTAATTTCATTGATAAATTCCAGTCCAACTTTACCTTCTTCGGCAGGCTCGAGTGTAAATACTATATCGGCAAATTTTCCTCGACCACCTGTTTGTTTTTTATATACTTCACGATGATCTGCTAAAGCCGTGAGGGCTTCTTTGTACTCTACCTGAGGTTGTCCCTGATTAACTTCGACCTTAAACTCACGTCTGAGTCGATCAATAATAATGTCCAAGTGCAATTCACCCATTCCAGAGATTACCGTTTGACCAGAGGCCTCATCGGTTTTAACCTGAAAAGTAGGGTCTTCTTCAGCTAGTTTTGCCAAAGACAACCCGAGTTTATCAATGTCAGCTTTGGTTTTTGGTTCGACTGCAATCCCGATTACAGGGTCAGGAAAGTCCATACTCTCCAATATTATGGGAGATTTCTCCGCAGATAAAGTATCTCCGGTTTTGATATCTTTAAATCCAACTGCAGCACCAATATCACCCGCTTCGATAAAATCGATAGCATTTTGTTTATTAGAATGCATTTGATATATACGTGAAATACGTTCTTTTTTTGAAGTACGATTGTTCAAAACATAAGATCCTGCATCGAGTCTACCTGAATAAGCTCTAAAGAAGGCTAACCGACCTACAAAAGGATCTGTAGCAATTTTAAAAGCCAAAGCCGAAAATGGTTCACTCACCTCGGGTTTTCTAGAAATCTCATTGTCAGAATCGGGATCAGTGCCTACAATGGCATCTTTATCCTCAGGAGAAGGTAAATAACGACAAACGGCATCCAATAGAAACTGAACACCTTTATTTTTAAATGAAGAACCACAAATCATAGGTATGATGCTCATATCTTGAGTGGCTGCCCTGAGGGCATTGTGTACCTCATATTCGGAAATTGACTCGGGATCTTCAAAATATTTTTCCAAAAGATTCTCATCATATTCAGCAACAGCTTCTATTAACTGACCTCTAAGTGTTTCAGCCTCACCCTTAAGTTCTTCGGGAATGTCAATAACATCGAAAGTGGATCCAAAGTTATCATCGTGCCATACAATTGCCCGGTTTTTAACTAAATCGACAATTCCTTTAAAATCTTCTTCGTCTCCAATATTCAATACAATAGGAACAGCGTTAGACTTGAGCATATCTTTGACCTGCTGACAAACATTAAGGAAATTAGCACCTTGTCGATCCATTTTATTCACAAAACCTATGCGAGGAACTTTATAATTGTCTGCCAAACGCCAATTGGTCTCAGACTGAGGCTCAACTCCGTCTACGGCTGAAAACAAAAAAACCAATCCATCAAGAACTCTGAGTGATCGGTTTACTTCTACCGTAAAATCTACGTGACCAGGGGTGTCGATAATATTAAAGTGATAACCCTTAGCTTCAGCAGTCGGTTTACCTTGCTCTGTAGGGAATTGCCATATACAGGTTGTAGCTGCAGATGTGATGGTGATACCTCTCTCTTGCTCTTGCTCCATCCAATCCATAGTGGCGGCACCATCATGTACTTCACCAATCTTGTGACTCACACCGGTATAGAACAATATTCTTTCGGTAGTAGTAGTCTTTCCAGCATCAATATGGGCTGCAATACCTATATTTCTTGTATATTTTAAATCTCTTGCCATTGGTGATTAGAATCTAAAGTGTGAAAAAGCTTTATTCGCCTCTGCCATTTTGTGCGTATCAACTCTTTTTTTTACTGCAGCACCTTCCTCTTTTGCAGCCGCTAAAACCTCTTGTGCCAAACGAAGGGCCATGGACTTTTCATTTCGCTTACGGGCAGAGGTGATCAACCACTTCATGGCCAGTGAAACTTTTCGGTCAGGTCGAATTTGCATAGGAATTTGAAAAGTGGCTCCTCCAACTCTTCTGCTTCTTACCTCTACATGGGGCATAACATTAGATAGGGCATCTTTCCATACCTCCAATGGTGTTTTTTCTTCATCTTGATTTCGCTCCCCTATAATTTCGATGGCGTCATAAAATATACTGAGGGCAATAGATTTTTTACCATCCCACATCAACATGTTAACAAAACGGGTAACAAGTTGGTCCTTGAATTTCGGATCGGGTAAGAGGGGGCGTTTTTTAGCTTGTCTTTTTCTCATAATTAGTAATTAGGAATTTAAGGCTATTTCTTAGGTCTTTTAGCTCCGTATTTGGAACGGCGTTGCAACCGGCCCTCTACGCCGGCAGTATCCAGTGCACCTCTTACAATGTGATAACGGACTCCCGGCAAATCCTTTACTCTTCCGCCACGGACCAATACTATCGAATGCTCTTGGAGGTTGTGTCCTTCTCCGGGAATGTAAGCATTGACCTCTTTTCCATTGGTCAAACGAACACGAGCAACTTTGCGCATTGCAGAGTTCGGCTTTTTTGGCGTAGTAGTGTAAACTCGGGTACAAACACCACGCCTCTGCGGACACGAATCCAAGGCCGCCGATTTACTCTTCTTGGTAATGGTGACTCTTCCTTTTCTTACTAATTGTGCTATGGTTGGCATATGTTTTTTAAAAAACCCCCATTTTTATGGGCGTGCAAATGTAAAAATTATTTTTCTCTATTCAAACCATTGGCCCTAATTTTTATGGTTTTTTTTAAAATGGGTTTAAATATTATTGCACATGAATTTTTCATTTTGATATCACACTTTGAATCTTAAAAAAAGGGTTAATTATCCTAATGTTACCATTAATATTACCAAGTATTTTTTTTATGTTTTAAGTGAATGTACCTTCAAAAACCTTTTTTAGAAAAAATGTCATATTGTTTGACATAATGTAACTTATCATAAGTGTAATTTTAATTTTATCTTATTTAAATAGACAGGGAATTAATCCATCATTACAGAGATGCTTTACCAAGTTAAATAGATATTATTATCTTTAAAAAATTTTTTAGTTCTACTGTTGTAATTCCTTTTTGGTATGAATTAAAAGATTGTTAAAGATATTTATGAGACATTATTTAGTTTGCCAATTTTTGGCCTTGTGTACCCCTTTCATTCTTACTGCGCAACAAAACGTGACTGTAAACGGAGTAATCTATGATGAATTCGGAATGCCTTTACCAGGTGCCACTGTCATCGAGGTGGGAACCGTAAATGGTGTATCGACCGATTTTGACGGTAATTACAGTATAGAAGTTTTAGTAGGAGCCACATTGGAATACAGCTACGTAGGATATCAAGCTCAAACTAAACTAGCCGATAGCGCTAACCCCATCAATATTTCTCTGATTCCAGCTAACGAATTGGAGGAAGTCGTTGTCGTGGCCTTTGGAACTCAGTCCAAACAATCCATTGTAGGTTCAGTAGCAGTGATTTCAGAAAGTGACATACAGGCTCAACCCGCTACTACCATTACTCAGGCAATACAAGGAAGTGTCCCCGGTATCAATGTTGTAAATACTGGAGGTATTCCAGGTACCAACCCTACCATAAGGATTAGAGGTGTAGGTTCGATAAATGCATCCGCAGCTCCACTGATTATTGTTGATGGTGCTCCCTTTAATGGCAATTTAAACAGTATTGCTCAAGAGCAAGTAGCATCTATTTCTGTGTTGAAAGATGCTTCATCTACATCATTATATGGTTCTCGAGGTGCCAACGGAGTCATTATTGTAACTACAAAATCAGGAACCAAAGCGACACCTACAAGAATATCTTTCTCCACCGTTTATGGTAATTCCAACATGGCCACCCCCATGCATGATCTCTTAGAAATAGATGATTACACTCGATTTTTTTGGGAAGCCTATCGTAATAATGAATTATATGTAAATCAACTGTCAGCCGTTCAGGCAGGGGTTGCTGCCTCGTCCAACCTCGTTTCAGCTCTGGCATATAATCCCTATGGTATCGACCAACCCGTGGATAACCAAGGTAATCTAAGCTCAGCTGCAATTTGGAATACTGACTGGAAAGACGCAATACTCAATAACAATGCTTATAAAGTACAAAATGGGATTTCTATTTCTGGAGGAAGTGAAAAAACAAACTTCTATTTGGGTTCCAACTATATTAAAGAAGAAGGCCAAGTAAAAACAACCTATTTCGAACGCTTTGCCACCAGGCTCAACATAGATACACAGGTCAATGATTACATTAAATCTGGGTTGAATCTATCATACACTACCTCTAAACAAAATGCTCCTAACCAGTCTGGAACCAGTTATTCAAATTCTATACAATGGATATACACTATTCCAAGTTACTACCCCCTTTACAGAAGAAATGTTGATGGATTGATAGTCAATGATCCTAATGGAAATCCGGAATTCGACTATGGTAATAATAATAGTCAAATTGTTAATGGTGTTAGACCTGCTTTGTCAAATGAAAACGGTTTGGGTGCCATCATGAATAACGAAATATTGAAAACTAGAACCTACACCTCCATGAATGGTTATCTCAAAATCGATTTACTCCCTGAATTGAATTTTAAATCGAATGTTTTTTATGAAAGGGCTACTTTGGATGACTTTAGATACACCCATCACAAATTTGGTGCTGCCTCGTCTGTTGGAGGGAGGGTATCTCAAGACCGTGATTATTTTACCACATTAAATGCCATTCAAACTCTTAACTATAGTAATACCCTTGGAGCTCACACCATTAATGCGGATGCTATTTTTGAGTCCTACCGATTTGAACAGAACCTATTGGCTGCTCAAGGTACCGGTTACCTACCCAATGTAAGGGTTCTCAATGGAAGTACAGTACCCGAAAGTGTAGGTGGTGCTGTCAACGAGGAAAGAATCCTGAGTGCCATCACA